>JACCDX010582229.1_pt1 | contig 57747 bp, 45 predicted proteins | sample 7449681 | NCBI WGS metagenome assembly JACCDX01 (sample SAMN15323450, study PRJNA562643) | freshwater metagenome | isolation source: river surface water | place: USA:Blue River Watershed | collected 2017-08-18
ACATTGGACGTTAGACGATAGACATTAGTCCGTTTCATAAGCGCTTGATACGGCCGGGGTCGCGCTCGACTCGATTCCCAGTGAAACCATATGAATCGATTATATCCTGTAGAGACGCGATACTTCGCGTCTATTTAATTTTCAAAAAAACAAGGTTGATAATTTAAGACGCGAAGTATCGCGTCTCTACCTAAATCCCAAGGGAACAAAAACACCAACATCTCGGTTATACAACCGAAAGACTTACTATTTGAACTACACATACCGCATTTTCTACACAACTGCTTCCCTTCCCACCGAATGGGATCATGTATCCAATCAAAGCCTATTCCTGCAATCCGCTTACTTGCGCGTATTGGAAAATTCCGCTCCAGCTAATATCAACTGCGAATTTATTGGTATTTATCAGCAACAGGAATTGGTAGCTACAGCGATGTTGCAGCACATTGATTTAGGCCAACTAGCGGGATTTGGGAGTCGAGATCACGGAATTTTGAGTAGCGTACGAAATTTTTTATTCAAGCGGTTTTCTTCGCGATTGATGATTCTAGGGAATAATATGTTAACTGGCCAACATGCCATTTCATTTAGTACAAAGGCCGACAAATCAGCCGTTTTAATAACGCTCAAGCACTATTTAGCTACGCTTAGCCCAGCACCACACCATACCATTTTCAAAGATTTTGAAAATCAAGATCGGTCGATGTTTCATTTACCAGTTTTTGAAAAAAGCTTGGAATTCAGCTCTCAGCCAAATATGTTTTTCAATCTTCGATCAGAGTGGAAACAGGAAGCTGACTACGTGCTTGCGCTAACAAAAAAATACCGCGATCAATATAAAAGAGCTAGAAAAAAAGCTGACGGCCTAGAAAAACGCCAATTATCACTCGAGGAAATTGAGAAATGGTCTGATGAAATATACGATTTGTATAAACACGTGGCTGACCACGCGCCATTTAACACATTTTTTTTAGCGAAAAACCACTTCCATTTACTTAAAAAGGAATTGGGGGATTCATTCCGTTTCTTTGCCTATTTCGAAAACAATCAATTAATTGGTTTTAATACGCTTATTCACCACGACGAAATTCTGGAAACCTATTTTCTAGGGTACGATGAAAAAGTTCAACGTGAAAAAATGCTATACCTCAACATGCTATATGACATGATAGGATGTGGCATTCATAATGGGTTTAAGCGGATCAACTTTGGCAGAACTGCGCTTGAAATTAAAAGTTCCGTAGGTGCAAAACCTGAACAATTGTATGGATGGATGCAACATCAAAATAAGTTCATCAACCGATATCTCAGCTTTTTCTTCAAACTCCTGGAGCCAGAGGTCAAATGGATCGAGCGAAGCCCTTTTCGCGATTAACGAATAGGCATCACGGGAATAATATCGGCTATAATTAATTTTCCGCTTGTTGCAGCACGTATTTGATCTATAGTTACATCGGGCGCTCGTTCGACCAAGCGAAACCCACCTGTAGGCAAAATATCGTAAACCCCCAATTCCGTAATTACGCGCGTCACACAACGAACTCCCGTTAAAGGCAAATCGCAGGTACTAACTAATTTAGATTTGCCGGAGGAAGTTGTTTGCAACATGGCGACAATTACTTTATCGGCGGATGCAACTAAATCCATCGCACCACCCATGCCTTTCACCATTTTACCTGGTACTTTCCAGTTGGCCAAATCCCCTCGTTCTGAAACCTGCATACCACCCAGTATCGTCACATCGATGTGCTTTCCCCGAATCATGGCAAAACTTTGATCTGAACCAAAAACCGAACCGCCCGGAGCAACCGTGATGGTTTGCTTGCTTGCATTGATGTAATCAGCATCCTCATGCCCCTCTTGAGGAAAGGGTCCGATACCAAGCAAACCATTTTCAGATTGCAAGACTACTTTCATCCCTTTGGGTATATGATTCGCAACGCGCGTTGGGATTCCGATGCCCAAATTCACATAATCGCCATCCTTGATTTCAAGCGCTAATCGCTTTCCGATGATTTCTTTCTTAAGATCCTCCGAACTTAACTCTTTGATTTCCTCCGCATCCAGCAGATGCGTCAAATGTTCAATGGGCTTTTCGTAATCCTTACCTTGAAAAATCCGGTGAACATAGATTCCGGGCGTATGAATCTGGTTGGGGTCCAAAGTCCCCGCAGGCACTAATTCTTCCACTTCGGCGATGGTGATCTTACCCGCCATGGCCACGATGGGATTGAAATTTTGCGAAGTACCTTTATAGATTAAATTACCCTCTGTATCCCCTTTCCAAGCTTTTACAAAGGCAAAATCCGCTGTGATAGCCGATTCTAACAAATACTTTTTCCCAGCAAATTCACGCGTTTCTTTTCCTTCAGCCACTTCGGTTCCGACTCCTGCGGGCGTATAAAAAGCAGGTATACCAGCGCCTCCGCAACGTATGCGCTCAGCCAAGGTACCTTGCGGAACCAATTCAACGGCCAAATGACCGCTGATGATTAATTCCTCAAAGAGGTGATTCTCCCCAATATAGGAGCAAATCATTTTCGAAATTTGTTTTTGACCGAGTAATCGGCCAATGCCAAAATTGGCAAGACCTGCCTCATTCGAAATACAAGTAATTCCAGAAGTTCCTTGGTCAACGAGGGCATTGATTAAGTTTTCAGGCACACCTGTTAATCCGAAACCACCCATGAGGATGCTCGAACCCGCATGTAAATCGCGGATCGCGTCTTTGGCGGTATTGAAAACTTTATTCATGCTCAATTATTGATAATCCGTGATCAATTCAACATTCGGGTGCAACCAAAGAAATGAAGCCGGACAATCCGTACTAATTTGTTGGGTCATAATTTGTTTTAAAGCCGCTTCCTTCCCTTTCCCCGTCACCAGGAAAATGATTTTTTTTGATTGCAAAATCCCTTGCATTCCTACGCACCAACCGAAAGCAGGCACAATACCTTGGGATAAGGCAGGGTCATGTTGAATCGTTGATTCAGCCAAAATCGCTTGATGAAATCCAGGTTGTAAATAAGCCGCTGGTTCATTGAATGCGATGTGGCCGTTTTTACCCAAACCGAGGATACAAATGTCCATGGGACTATTTGCCTGAATGTAGGATTCGATGCGTTGGATTTCAGCCGCAGCAGCATCCGAATTCGGGTCAAATGTTACATAACGGTCCTTGGGTATTTCCAAGGGACCCAATAAATGTTTTTGCAGATAGGATTCACAGGAATCCGGATGTGAAGAAGGAATAATCCCCCATTCATCCATTTTGATGACACGCATTTGACTAAAAACATCTTTCTCTTTTTGCATTTCTGCATACATCCCTGTGGGAGATCCTCCCGTGGCTGCACAAAATAGCAAATTGGGTTTCGCTTTTACTTCTTCAATAATATGTTTCGCTGCTAATGCACTCAATTCTTGATAGTTGGCGACTCTTGTTATTCTCATAATCACATCTTTTCTTTAAAATAACGCAATGCATCTGCATAAAGCAATAGATTATCAGTTTTCTAATATTTATTCCCGTTTGAATTTCCTACTTTGCATGATAATCTAGTTCTAATTCAATATGTTTGCACACCTAATCGCCAAGGCGATGAAGGGAATCTTAGCTATATGGCTATTTTTTCTTCTCATTTCCTATACCGCTACAGCCCAACAATGGAGCTTTCAAGCTGGGACTAATCTTACTGCTTTTGATTTTAAAAACAATTCGGGCAATACCATTACGGGCATTAAAAAAGGCTCAGGAAACATTTATTCCGTCCAATACCAGCGAAAATTAGTCGATACGACAGCTTTGTTGTTGAAATCAAGCCCGAAGGTAATTTTCTTCAATCAACACCCGACATTAGCCAAGCTCCTGGGTAAAATTCAATGGGGAGTAGAGTTGAATATCAATCAATACAATGCGGTAGGAGATGCTGTCAATGTATCCTATAGTTACCAAACAGATTACATCGGAATAAGTCCATCCCTTCAATACACGCAACAAGTCTACAAAGGCTTACGTATTCAAGCTTCCGGACTTTTACAATTCGCACAATTGCTTCATGGAAATCAATGGGTCAACAATCGATTCATGGATTTGAAAGATGACGTACAATTTAATGGAATCTTAGGCTTGGGGGGGTATCAGATTGGGGTCCAACAAACGATCGCGGAAAATATTCGCATATCCATTGCCTATCGGCAGGCTTCTAGTCTATCTCCAAAACAATCACAAGGTACGAGCTTAGCAATCAGTCCCACGAGTATACTCTTTGGAATCACCATACAACCACTAACAAAATAAATCCGATGAAAAGATATCTATTAACACTCCTGTTCATCCCGCTTGCATTCCTCAGTTTTGCGCAAACCAAAGGAATCCAATACCAGGCTGTTATTCAAGATCCCAGTCCGTATCAAATTCCAGGAACTTTTATCCAAGGGCAAGCACTTCAAAACAAGCCTGTTACCATTCGATTTACCTTAAAAACGAATAATTCAATTGATTTTGAGGAATTACATACGACCCAGACGGATGAGTTTGGCTTAATCACTTTAACGATTGGGAAGGGCATAAAATCTTCTGGCGCAAATTTTGACCAGTTGGTATGGAGCGGCCAAAATAAGGTTCTCGTTGTTGCTGTCAAAATCGATGGACAAGCCAATTTTCTGGAGGTAAGTAATCAGACCCTTTTATACAGTCCATATGCACTCTATGCAGATGCAGTGGAATATAAAAACGTCAATAATGCCCCGAAAGCTGTTTCGCACTTCACGAATGATGCGGGCTATTTAATCGCGAATGATTTGAAGCCTTTAGAGAAAAGGATTACAGATAACCAAACAGAGAATTTAAATACATTTTCCTTAATCAAGAATCAACAAATAGCGCTCGAAACCAAAGTTGACGAACAAGGCAAACGATTAAATGAAACGATTCTGATAACGCAAAATCTGAGCGCACGCATCGACCAACAAAACAATCAAATCAATCAGAATCAAACGACACTTGTTAATCAAATCAATAGTTTGGGTGGTTCGTTCGAATCCCTGGGAAATAAGTCGGCCGCAACGGATTTGGGCAATACGAATCCGAGTAATCAATTATACCCAAGTCAGCGGGCAGTAAAAACCTATGTAGACCAAGTTATTTCGACCGTAACCGTCTCAGGAACACCTGATGCAACAACATTAGCGGCAGGGAAAATTCAATTAGCTGGTGATTTGGCAGGAACGGCGAGTAACCCAACGGTGCCAGGTTTAGCTTTAAAGGAAAATACCAGTAATAAAACCTTGAGTATCTCTACTGATGGAACTTCAGACATCAAATTCCCAAGCGCACGTGCCGTGAAAACCTATGTAGATCAAGCGACGCAAGGGATTGCATTAGTTGCAGATTTAAACGCAAAAGCAGATAAAATATCTCCCATATTTTCGGGAACTCCTTCGCTACCAACGGGGACTATTGGGGTAAGACAAATAGTTGGCACGAATACAGATCAATTAGCAACGACATCGTTCGTCCAACAGGAACTGTCGTCAAAAGAAAATGTAGCCAATAAATCCACATCTACCTCATTAGGTACGAGTGATACCATGTATCCCACGCAAAATGCCGTAAAACAGTATGTAGACACTCGCGTTGGTGGAGTAGTCATTCAAGATGCCAGTTTGACCGACAAGGGTATTGTTCGTTTGGGAGGTGATTTAGCCGCAGGAACGAGTACGGCTGAAAACCCGATTATTCGGGATAATGCGATTAATACGAGCAAGGTAGCAGATGCAGCAATTACAGATGTAAAAATTGCAGGAGTTGCAGGAAGCAAGGTCAATGGAAATATAAGCGGAGAAGCTTCGAATGTATCAGGTACGGTCTTACCCACGCATGGCGGTACGGGCGTAGCGGGAACGTTGACCGGCTATGTAAAAGGATTTGGTACTGCTGCCATGCAAGCAGTCAGTACGATTCCGGTAGCAGACATCAATGGAGCAGAAGCCATTACAAATAAAAGTAGTGATATTGCAGCAGATGCGCCATCAGGCACCAAGTACCCCAGTGTATCCGCCGTAAAGAATTATGTAGATAACCAAATTGCGCAAGGGACCATACCCGATGCCACAGCAAGTGTTTTTGGAAAAATAAAATTAGGGGGGGATTTGGCAGGAACAGGCTCCTCAGCAAGTGCACCTATCATCACAGACAATAGCATTAGTAGCAATAAGATAGCTGACCTAGCTGTAACAAATGCCAAGATTGTTGGAATAGATGGTTCGAAGGTAAGCGGAAATATTCCCGGAAATGCAGTGAACGTAACGGGAATCATTACTTCAACGCATGGAGGAACAGGTGTAAATGGAACCCTGACAGGATATATTAAAGGCAACGGAAGTGCGGCGATGACGAGTAATCCAACGATTCCTGTGGCAGATGTTGTGGGTGCAGAATTGAGTAACAATAAATCTATTGCAACCGACTTAGGTAATACCACTCCAAGCGATCAATTATATCCAAGCCAAAAAGCAGTCAAAAGTTATGTCGACGCCTCAGCAGCAGGCAATGTTGGAACAGCCACACAGTCCGCATTAAACCTGAAAGAAAACACAGCCAATAAATCAGATGGAAGCATCGATGCGAATAGCTCGATTGAATTCCCTACACAACATGCCGTAAAAATTTATGTCGAGAATAAATTAGCGAATCAAACCATTTCCCTAGCGAATTTTCAGACGATAAATCCCAATAAATTAATTGGAAATTTTGGGGTAAGTGCGGCAACTCCATCGGAGATTTCAACTTCAGGAACAGGAAATGTTGTAAGAACGACAGGCGCAACCCTGAGCAATGTTTTATTAAATGGAACGATCGGCGGCAATGCCATTCTAGCAACAAGCAATGGTGGATTAGGAACCGCTAGCTTAACAACGGGCTATGTGAAAGCAGGAAATCCATTTTCTACAGTATCTTCCATTCCCGTAAGCGATATTACAGGAGCTGTTCAGAAAGTAAATGGCTATTTGCCTGATGCAAATGGCAACATCGCACTTCGATTTGGAACAACATACACGGGAATCTACAATGGGGGTAATTTTTCACCCGTAGTCAGTTCCCCCATAAATAGTGATGTATACATTGTCTCAACAGATCCAACTGCAACCAACAATGGGCGAGCGTTCATTTACGATGGAAGTATTTGGAATGAAATCACAACGAGTCAAGCAGCCCTGGATGCCAGGTATGTGAAATTGACAGGCTCAACCATGGGAGGAAATTTAGTCTTCCCGACCGGCACAAAAATCCAACTAACTGACGCGCCTACAGCATCTTCCGATGTAGCCAACAAGGGCTATGTAGATATTCTGGTAGGAAACGCAACTCCGGAAGCGACAAACCTTGTATTAGGTAAAATCCAATTAGCAGGGGATTTGGCAGGTCCTAGTTCAACAGCTAGCAATCCTGTCATTTCGAATGCCGCGATCAATAATGCAAAATTAGCTTCAGGATCCGTTACTGATGACAAAATAACGGGAACCATCTCAGGAGCAAAAGGGGGAACTGGAGTAAATAACACGGGCAAGACCATTACTTTAGGGGGCAATTTGACAACGAGCGGAGCAAATGCATTGACATTAAATACCATTACTCAAACGAATCTAACACTTCCAAGTACGGGTACATTAGCGACCCTAAATGGAAGTGAAGCATTAACGAATAAGAGCATTAATAGTCTACAATTAACAAGCAGCTTGACAGGGTTTACCATTGCAGGCGGAACGACCTCGAAGACCTTAACCGTGGCTGCGGATGCGAATATATCGGGAACAAATACGGGAGATCAAACCATCACACTCAGTGGAGATGTAAGCGGATCAGGAACAGGAGCGATAAGCACGACTTTAGCCAATACCACCGTTACGGCAGGTGTATATGGAAGTAATGCCTTAATACCACAAATTACAGTGGATGCTAAAGGTCGTATTTCCAATGTATCTGAAATCCCTTTGTCGAATACAACTCTGGCTGGTACGATTTTAAATGATGGAAAAGTGCTGATCGGAAATGCGAGTAATGCGGCTGTGGAACGAAATCTGTCAGGAGATATCACCATGAATAATACGGGTGTTACGACCATAGGCGCATCCAAAGTAACCAATGCCATGTTGGCCGGTAGCATCGATTTAAGTACAAAAGTCACAAACAGTCTTCCTATCGCCAACGGTGGAACAGGAGTAACCAACTTAACCAATAATGCTTTACTTGTGGGAGGTACCACACTCGGTTTTATCAACCCAGGAGCTGCTGGATATATTCTAAGCTCCAACGGAAGTACTTGGTCAGCAAATGCAATTAGTACTTTGGGGGTTGCTACGACGGTGGGAAGCCTGAATTCGAGTGGTAACACCAATGGTATGACACTCTTAGGCGGAGAATTAAAACTAAGTCCAGCGGACGCAAGTAATCCCGGCGTTGTGACGGCAGGAACACAAACAATTGCTGGAGCCAAAACCTTTGCTCAAGACCTTAAAATCAATCACTTGATGATAGGTAATGGTGGTGGTGGACTTGAAGCCAATACTTTAGTCGGGAAAAGCGCATTTACTAGCAATACAACTGGATCAAATAATACGGCGATTGGTTATCAAAGTTTAACAGCCAATACCAGCGGAACAAATAATACGGGAATTGGAGCCGGTGCCCTCAGCTTAAATATTTCAGGCATTGGGAATACAGCGATTGGCCAAGGTGCTGGCGTAGGAAGTGGAAATTTAAGCAATACGATTGCTATCGGCTCGGGGGCTATTGTTAATGCTGATAACAGCATTCAATTAGGCAATGCGAATATTACGCGGGTCAATACGGCTGGATCAATACAGGCTGGAAGCATTCAGAATACCCCCATTGGCTCGACCACCCCATCGACTGGCGCATTTACCGGATTAAAAACGACGGGAACAACGATGAGTCAGGTCGTGCTGACGGATGCGAATAATTTATTGGTCTCAGCAGCAAGCCTACCAGTCAATTTGGGCGGCACCGGAGTATCTACGATTAGCTCCAATGGTGTAATGATCGGAAACGGTACAGGAGCAATCAATACCATAGTACCCAGTGCTAGTGGACAGGTATTGACTTGGAATGGTACCGCATGGACAGCGGCGATACCTACTGCTGTTACGGTTGGAGGTGTAGGAAGTAGTTCAGCGAATGGCTTAACAATCACAAACAGCGTGTTAAGTTTAAGTCCCGCAGATGCCACGAATCCGGGAATCATTACGACAAGTTCCCAAACATTTGCTGGGGCTAAAACCTTTGCAAGCATTGCCAGTGCTGGAAATATGAGTGTTGCGGGTAACTTATCTAATGCTAGCCTTACCGCATCGAAAGTAATTTTCACGGATGCTTCGAAAAATCTAAGTTCTACAGGGACGGTTGGGGTTGATCAAGGAGGAACGGGCGCAAGCACATTCACAAGTGGAGGAATTATCGTCGGCAATGGAACATCTGCCCTCTCGACCATCAACCCAGGAACAAACGGACAAATATTGGTTTCACGTTTGGGTGCTTGGAGTGTGGAAAACGCATCCCCGACGGTTACACTCGGCACGGTAAATGCAAGTTCAACAGCCAAAGGGTTAACAATTACCGCCGGTGGGGAAATTAGCTTAAGTCCGGCGGATGCAACAAATCCAGGTATTATCACGGCAGGAGCACAAAGTTTTGCTGGCACTAAATCGTTTTCAAGTATTATCAGTTCCGGAGATGCTAGCATAAGTGGAAACTTGAGCGTGACTGGAAACTTGAGCAACACGGCATTAACAGCTTCTAAGGTTGTTTTTTCGGACGCCTCGAAAAACCTGAGCTCATCGGGTACGGTGAGCGTTAGTCAAGGGGGGACAGGTTTAGCCACCATCGCAGCCAATGGTGTGGTGATTGGAAACGGCACAGGAAATATTTCAACGATTGTACCGAATACCAACGGGCAAGTACTGACATACAATGGGACAACTTGGGTAGCTGCGGTACCTACAGCCATCACAGCAGGATCTATCGGAAGTAGTACCGCCAATGGATTAACGGTAAGTAACAGCGTCGTAAGTCTAAGTCCGGCGGATGCGACAAATCCCGGTATCGTCACCACAGGAGCACAAAGCTTTGCGGGTGCCAAAACCTTTGCGAGTATTGCCAGCTCAGGAAACCTAAGTGTTACGGGAAATTTATCAAATACAAGCCTTACTGCATCGAAAGTTGTTTTCTCGGATGCATCAAAAATCCTTAGTTCCACGGGTACGGTTGGAGTGGATCAAGGGGGAACAGGTCTAGCGAGTATTCCAGCTAATGGTGTTGTCATAGGAAATGGCGCAAATTCAATTTCAACCATTGTTCCCAATACGAGTGGACAAGTGTTAACTTGGAATGGAACAGCCTGGACAGCGACAGTGCCGTCAGCCATTTCAGTGGGGACTGTGGGTACAAGTACAAGCAATGGTATGACGATTAGCAATAATGTCCTAAGTCTTAGCCCTGCAGATGCTACCAATCCGGGTATTGTGACTTCAGGAGCGCAGACATTCGCAGGGGCCAAAACCTTTGCAAGTGTGACAAGTACGGGAAACAGCAGTGTTGGAGGTACCTTATCCGTTACGGGAAACTTAACGAATGCTACCTTATCAGCTTCCAAAGTTGTTTTCTCAGATGCCTCAAAAATTCTAAGCTCTACGGGTACGGTCGGCGTGGATCAAGGAGGTACAGGCCAAACAACATTGACAAGTGGGGCACTGATCATTGGTAATGGAACAGGCGGTGTAACAACCTTAAGCCCGAGTACGGCGGGATATGTGTTAAAAGTAGTAGGTTCTGCATGGACCGTTTCGGCGCCAGATACGGATGAAAGCGACCAATTTTTTGCAACAGTGGGACAGACGAGCTTTACGTTAACCCAAACGCCTGTGGCAAATAGTAAGGTACAAATGTTTATCAATGGTGTACGTATTGATAAAACAGCATATACGGTCAGTACAAGAACAATTACATACATTCCTGCGAACAATAGTGGATTTACCTTAATCGCAGGTGATCGAATCCAATTTGATTATGAATACTAGACTAATTATCGGGATCTTACTCTTACATTGTGCGGCTAGTTTTGGGCAATCCATAACTCCCTCAGGGCGCTTAACAACAACTCGGGCAGAATTTATTAATAAGGCCGGTAAGAAAGAAACGCTGGATGGCGTAGAACGTACTGGTAAAATCAACCTATTACCCCCTTGTACGAATTTATTGGTTAATCACATCACAAGCAGAGGGGTAGCACCGGTGGCGAAAACGGTCATTTATAACTTGGCCTATTCGACCATCACGGGAGAAAATAAATGTTGGCTTTTACAAAACTTAGGATCAGCTAGTGCGCCGGCTAGTTCTACAGATAATACTGAAGCAGCTGCAGGCTGGTATTGGCAATTTGGGGCTAAAAAAGGGTACCAATATACATCTTCTCGAACGCCTTCATCTGCTTGGCCTGCTCAAGCGCAAGTGAATACTGATTGGGCGACAGGAAATGATCCATGTACCATTGAATTAGGTAGCGGATGGCGATTACCTACCTATGCAGAATGGCAAGCTGTGGAATTAGCTGCCACAAATTTAACAAGTCTATATAATTCGGAATTGAAAATGCATGCCGCGGGATTCTTGGGGCTTACCGGGACACTTGGGGAAAGAGGGAGCACGGTCCATTATTGGTCAAATACCTCCTATTCTACAACCCATGCACGTGCGTATGTAATCCCTACCTTGAGCGGAAGGTCAACTACCTCCACAAACGACAAAGATGCCGGATTTAGCGTTCGTTGCATTCGCGACTAATATCATTTTTTCTATGGAGTGAAAAGCTTAATTTAGCAAAATGAAAGCAAACGCATTACTCATTTTGATTGGAATAAGTCTTTTCGCTTGTTCAAAAAAGAAAGAAAGCATAAGTCCTACAAGGAGTAACATCACCGAATCTATTTATGCCTCAGGCACAGTAAAATCAACAGATCAATACCAAGCATTCGTCTCCGTTAGTGGAATTATCGAAGAAATATACGTGACAGAAGGTCAAAATGTGGAGGTGGGCACTCCCCTACTTCGCGTGTCTAACGAAACTCAAAAATTCAATTTGGAGAATGCCCAGTTGGCCGCTAATTTCAATGATGCCGCGAATAATCAAGGTAAAATCATTGAAGCAGAAGCGCTCTTACAAACCGCAAAAGCCAAATTGAAGCTAGACTCTAGCCTATTTATGCGCCAAAAAGCCTTATGGGGCCAACAAGTGGGAACACGTGTTGAATTCGAACAAAAAGAACTCAATTACCAAAGTTCAAAAGCCAACTACCTTTCCGCCAACCAACGCTACCAAGACTTGAAGCGACAAATCAACTTTAGTTCCGCGCAGACCAAGAAAAATGTACAAATCTCGGCAAGACAAAGTGATGATTTCATCTTAAAAAGCAAGGTAAAAGGCACCATCTTTAGCCTGCTGAAAGAAAAAGGGGAACTAGTAAGTCCACAAACGCCCATTGCGACATTAGGTAACATGCAAAATTACAAATTGGAAATGCAGGTAGATGAACACGATATCTTCAAAGTACAATTAGGTCAAAAAGTTGCCATAACTTTTGATGCTTATAAGAACGAATATTTTGAAGCGAAGGTTAGCAAAATCGCTTCTATCATGAATGAGCGAAACAAAACATTTTTGATAGAAGCGGAATTTACGAAAGCTCCACAAAAACTATATCCAAACGTAACATTTGAAGCAAATATCATTCTGAAGTCCAAACAAAACGTACTCATCTTGCCGAGAAATTACATCAAGAATGACTCTATCATAACCTTATCAGATGGAAGTAAACGTTTCGTAAAATTGGGATTAACCGATTTCCAAAAAGCGGAAATCATCAGCGGATTGACAGCAAAAGACCAAGTGATTAAACCCGAATAATGAACATCAAACTAATCATTCAGGTATCCATTTCACTCCTCTTAGCCCGATGGAAACAAACCTTAGTTGCGGCCGTAGGTGTCACGTTTAGTATTGCCATGTTTGTAACCCTCCTCGGTTTCATGAATGGACTCAATGATTTACTCGATGGCCTAATCATGAATCGCACAGCCCATATTCGATTGTACCATGATATCAATGTGTCGAAAGTTCAACCCATCGATTTGCTTTCTCCCCAAACGAAAAATTTTGTCCGATCCGTGAAACCCAAAAACCAACGGCTCGAAATTTACAATAGTGCACAAATTATGCAAGCCATTAAACAGGACGAACGTGTTCTCGGTGTTGCACCCAAAATAAACGCACAAGTTTTTTACAATGTAGGTAGTGTTGACCTTACGGGTGTAATTAATGGCATTGACCCGGATGAGGAAAACCGCTTATTTATGTTTTCCGACTATGTCACAACGGGCAATTACCTTGATTTAAAAAACATTCCCAATAGCATCATTTTAGGAAAAGGGGTAGCCGATAAAATGGCAGCCAACATCGGTGATGTGGTACAAGTAACCACGAGCAAAGGAGAACGATTGCAATTAAAAGTTGTCGGCTTTTTCCAATCCGGCCTTCAGGATTTAGACCGCGTACAAAGTTATTGCTCGATCAATACGACACAAAAACTCTTAGGAGTTTCCAATAACTATATTACTGACATTCAGGTCAAACTAAAAAATATCCTTCAGGCTCCTGCGATGGCGGTCGAATATCAGCGCTATTATGAAACGGATGCAATCGATATCCAACAAGCTAACTCCCAATTTGAAACGGGTAGTTCCGTACGGACAATTATTTCGTATGCCGTTGGGGTGACCTTATTGGTTGTGGCAGGGTTTGGTATTTATAATATCTTGAACATGATGATATACGAAAAAATGGATTCCATTGCCATCATGAAGGCCATCGGTTTTTCAGGCAATGACGTCAATTTGGTATTCATTTTTATCGCGTTGAGCATTGGAATTTTTGGTGGAGCGATGGGTTTATTGGCAGGTTTTGGATTATCAAACATCATCGATAACATACCATTCAACACGGATTCTTTACCTACGATTAAAACGTTTCCGATCAACTACAATCCCATGTTTTATATTATTGGGGCTACATTCTCAATCGTCACTACCTATTTTGCCGGTTATTTTCCTGCTAGAAAAGCTAGTAAAATTGACCCTGTTATCATCATTCGAGGCAAATAAACATGACACATATACACAAAGAAGTTTTACGAGCCAGCAAAATCAACAAATACTTCCATGATCCGATGACGATCAAAGTATTGGACGATATCAATTTTAGCCTAAATCAAAGCGAATTTGTCTCGGTGATTGGTAAATCAGGATGCGGTAAGTCAACACTCTTGTATATATTGTCTACCATGGACACCGACTATGAAGGCGAATTATACATCGACTCCGTATTCATGGGGGATAAAACCGAAAAAGAGCTCGCGCAAGTCCGCAATGAAAAAATAGGTTTTGTGTTTCAATTCCACTACCTATTGAATGAATTCAACGTGTTGAAAAATGTCATGTTACCCGGCCTAAAGCTTGGAAAATACAGCGAAAAAGAAGTAGAGCACCGGGCTTATGAGAAATTAAAGGTACTCGGAATTGAACATGAAGCCCTCAAAATGCCGAATCAATTATCCGGAGGACAAAAACAACGGGTAGCGATCGCAAGAGCATTAATCAACGACCCTTTGCTGATTATGGGCGATGAACCTACCGGAAACTTAGATAAGAAAAATTCAGAGATTGTCTTCCACACCTTTCAGCAGTTGGCCGAAGAATTCCATCAAACATTATTGATTGTGACGCATGATAATGAATTCGCCAACAAAACATCACGAATCATCGAGATGCAAGACGGTAAAATTATCAATTAACTTATTCTTTTACGATCGCTGTTACGAAGGGTTTCCCTTTTTGCAAGACATGTAAGATGTATTTGCCTTGACGGAAATTTTGAAACTCTGTTAAATTAATTTCAGAAATTTTCTCAGGATACGTCGCCTGCCACATGGTACTTCCTAAGATATCATAAATCGCAACATACGTAGGCATTGTACTCTCCGCAGAAAATTCGATGCGTAATTTATCCTTAAAAGGATTGGGAAATACCGTAAATGAAATGGGATTTTCAATGGAAACTTGAATCTTTAAACCTGAATTCTGAATACTTTTTGCAAGTAAATTCGGCTGCTTAAAACCCTGGCGCATGGTTAAGCCCGACTGCACACTAGTCCCCGTTACGACACTCGCCTGACCTATGACATGCGAATAATATTTACCATTAATTTGCTGCGTTCCACCACCCGCTGCTATTGTAGAAGAACTAATAGACTGGGCATAAACACCTGAAAGTGATGCACAAAAAACAAGTATTAGTGTGTAAATTCTCATATCATCGAACTAGTTTGACTTAAAGTTACGAATTAATTCTAACCTGCGATGTATTTCCCAAACGGTATTCTTCGCAACAGCCAGACAATTGTACTCGATATCAATAAACAGATAAACGCAGTTAAGGGAATTCCGATACTCGGATGCCATATCCCTCCATATATCTTGATTTTGACCAAATAAAACAAGACGATGATATGCACCAAATAAACCCCGTAACTATGGGAACTAATCCAATCTCGCAAAGCGCCCGTGCCTGGTATCGTTCCTTCATAGGACTTAAACAACATAAATAATCCGGCTGTCGACATCACCACACTCGGCGAGAAGTTCGCATAGAGCAAGCCATAAAACTTCCCATCCTCAAGCGATTGCAAGTAGGTTCCCTCCATTGTCCAAAGCGTCCCCACAAGAAATAAAATCCAGGCAAATACACGCGAAAAATCATGCCGAGCAACGTAATAGCCTAATACCAAATAGCCCAAATAACCCGTAAAATAGGGCAATTTGATCGGCAGTGATAAGCCTGGAAAATGGGGATTGTCAAACAAAATGGTGACCAACCACATGCCTAAAAAGAATTGAAGATGACTTTCTTTGGCTTGTCGGACCCAAGCGCCTATGATGGGTATAAATAAATAGACGCCGACAATCATGTAGATGTACCAAAAATGATAGGAGGCTCCTTCAAAATATTGTTTAAATACCCAATCAAAGCCCATCGAACGGCCGCCGTATCGTACCTGCCAATTAAAAATAGCGAATACCGAATTATAAAACAGAAAAGGAACGATGATTCGCTGAAAACTCTTCTTAAAAAAAGAACCCATTTCTTCCTCACGTGGCAATAATAAGGCACCCGATAACATCACGAAAATAGGTACAGCATAGCGAAATCCCCCATTGTAAAGATTCGCAAACCACCAGGCCGAATCAGGCGTTTTCCCAAAGCTCAACAATACATTGGCTGCCGAATGTATCAGCAATACAGCCAATGTTGCTGTGACACGTAGATTATCTAAATATTGAACTTTGGGAGTTGCCATCAATAAAAGGGTTGTTTGTAGAATCGTTTTTTGGTCGCCGCATAAATCGCATTCGCAATCGAGCCTCCCGTAGGTGGCAATGCCGGCTCCCCAAGTCCCGTTGGACTAATGCCATTGTCTACAAAGTACGCATCTATTTTCGGAACTTCATTGCCTCGGATCATTCGATAGGCATTAAAATTCGTTGGACTCGACACGCCAGCTTGAAAATTCAATTTGGCAAACATGGCATGTCCCATACCATCGATAATAGCTCCCTTAACCTGATTTTCAGCGCCACTCAAGTTGATAACTTCGCCACAATCCGTGACTGCCGTTACCTGTGTCACTTGCGCTTTTCCGTTTTTCATTTGAACTTCAGCTACCTGAGCCACATAGGAGAAATGCGAGTAATACACACTAAATCCTTGATGAACGCCTGGTTTCTTCTTCCATTGTGACTTTTCGGCAACTTGCTTAATTACCTCCGCAAAACGATCCGGTTCATACGTAATCTTACCTACCGGATTGGTTTTGACACGTGTCAGCATATCCAAACGCATCTGAATCGGATCTTTTCCCGCTGCTTCTGCCACCTCATCCAAGAACGCTTGCTCCGCAAATCCCAAGAAATTGGTAATCGGCGCGCGCCAAGGTCCTGTCGTAACGGCCGACTTTTGATCGACTGATTCTATCAGCACGTTATCAATCGCCCCCACAGGGAAGTTATCTTGTCGGGTAGAATTACCCGCATTCAGCCCAACACCACGAAGGTAGAAGGCTGTCAAATTTCCTTTGGCATCAATACCCGCCTTGAAATGGTAACGCACAGCTGGTCGGTAGGTTCCCCCTCCCATATCATCTTCACGCGTCCACATCACCAACACCGGTTTCTTGATTATACTTGATAATTCCGCAGCTTCTAAGGCAAAGTCATTGCTCAAGCGCCGACCGAAACCACCACCCATTTTAGTTAGCTCGACTTGGATGGTATTTTCTGGAACACCTAACAAAGTCGCAACTGCTTTTTGTGCCGGTTGAGGTACTTGAGTTGGACCGGCCAATAAAACAGATCCCGGTTTTACATCCGCAAAAAAGTTCATCGGCTCCATCGGACTATGCGAGATGAATGGGCATTCATACGTCGCTTCGATTACTTTAGCCGCTTCTGAAATAGCTTTGGCAAAATCTCCATCTTTCCGTTGGACCGTCGCCTTATCCGACTTCATGCCCGCATCAAACCAAGCCTGATGGGTATCATTGCCCTCCAAAGGTGCGTCAGATCCATAGGAACAAGTCAAATTCTGACGCGCTTGCATGATTTCATAGGTACTTGACCCTACAATAGCAACCTTATTTTTGAAAGAAACGACATCAATGATACCAGGCATTTTCTTCACATCCTCCGCAGAAAACGACTTCAAAGTCGCCCCAAATGGCGGTCGAACAATTTGAGCAAACACCATCCCTGGCTTACGAACATCAATCCCAAAAACAGGTTTCCCCGTTACAATCGATTTATTGTCGACACCGCGTACACGTGTTCCGATAATTTTATAATCCTTGCGATCCTTAAACGTCACCGTTGCAGGCACGGGAAATTTAGCAGCCTCAGCTGCCAATGAACCGTAGGAGGCCTTTTGACCCGAAGGACCCAACACAAATCCTTTGGACGTTTTACAAACATTAGCATCAACTTTCCATTGATTCGCGGCTGTTTGCACCATCATCTGACGCACGCTAGCACCTGCTTTACGTAAACGCTCCCAAGAGTGTTTCAACGCACCCGAACCACCCGTTAATTGGCGTTCAAAATTTTGCGTATCTAAATTGGCCTGCAAAACCTCTACTTGCTTCCAGTCCACATCCAATTCCTCCGCTACAACCACAGGAAAAGCCGTTTTAATCCCTTGTCCAATCTCTGGATTCGGAGAATATAATCGAATTTTTCCCAAGGCATCAATACTCAAAAAGGCATTGAATCGACCGGGTTCGTTTGCAATCGCCATCGCTGCACCTTTGGATTCGAACCAATCAAATCCCAAGGTAAACACGCTCGTAAAAAGCGCCGTTTGTTGGATAAAATTTCTACGTGTCGTTTTCATTTTTTGACTTTTTTAGAGGCTAATGCTACGGCTTCTTGAATGCGGTGATAGGTACCACACCGACAAATATTTCCGGCCATACCGTCGACAATTTCTTGCTTCGAAGGATGGGGATTTTTCTTTAATAAAGCCGCTGCGGTCATGATTTGACCGGCTTGGCAATAGCCACATTGGGCTACGTCTAATTCATCCCAAGCTTCTTGAATCGGATGTTTTCCAGCGGGATCTAGGCCTTCAATGGTGGTAATCTGTGCATTCGCAACAGCAGAAATAGGTAAAACGCACGAGCGCGTTGCTTCCCCATTCACCCAAACAGTACAAGCACCACATTGTGCGATGCCACAACCAAATTTCGTTCCTAATAGGCCTACGTGATCACGTAGTGCCCACAAAAGTGGCGTGTTGGAATCGATATCCAAACTGACCTTTTTTCGATTAATCGTCAATGTGATTGCCATGACTTATTTTTTCTTTTTGATGATTTCTTTAATGCGTAGATTTCTAAATTTCAACGGAGATCCATGTCCTAAAAACCCAATATGGCCCGTTTTGTTTAACAAACCTGGATGTTCTTTATGGTCGGGCGTTCCGTCTTTAGTCGCATGAACAATATCGCCATCGGTGATCACTTCGCCATTCAAAATCACTTTGATGTGATTCCCTTCCGCGATAACCTCTTCCTCATTCCACTCGCCCACAGGCTTCAAGAAACCCTGCTTCGCTGGAATGATGCCATAAACAGACCCGTGGTATTGATACGGTTGTAATTTGGCATACATGGGTGACGTATTGTCCAAAATCTGTAATTCCATGCCTACATAAGCAGCATCCCCCTCAAGTGGTGTGCGAATCCCGAGGCCGTTGTTAGCACCGGGCGTCAACTGAAACTCAAATTTCATATGAAAATCGCTATATTCCTTTTTGGTATACAAGTTTCCGTTCCCTCCGCGTTTCGGATCAACCACCAATTCGCCATTCACCGGCACATAGTCCGTTGTATTTCCCGTCCACTGAAACAATGAAGACCCGTCAAACATGGCCTCAAAACCCAGTTCTTCTGGCTTATAGGCTGGCTGAGGCATCAATTCTTTTACATAAATGTTGCGGTAAACGATGTGGTTTCCATGCGCCTGCAACTCAATCGCATCCTTGATAAATATCGGGATTTTACGATCCCAATAATTTTCCAAAATCACATGATCTACGACCAATTCCCCATTCAAATACACCGTAACGCGTTCTCCACGCATGGTGATGCGAAACGTATTCCACGTTCCTACCGGATTATCCGCTACTTTCGTTGGATTTTTGGGATTGATTTGGTTGTTATACAATCCTCCTGATCCCACTTGTGCACCTACATTCGTTCGCGCAATATCCCAAATCTGCACTTGAGGAGAACCACGCAAATATAGCCCAGCATCCCCATCTTTTTCGATTTTCCAATCGATATACAAATCAAAATCTTGGTAATCTTTGACCGAACACAAATTATCGCCGTGTCCCGTAAAATGGAGCTCCTCTCCTTGGGCCAACCAGCCTTTGCGCATGATTGAATCCGCTTTGATTTGCTTCATGGCCAAGGTATCGGCAGAAGTCTTCCGTCTTTTGACAGGATTGTCGACTAACCCTTTCCAACCGCGTAAATCAATTCCATTGTACATGGTGTAAAAACCTCGACCTGGATTGCTTTTCATCACCTGATCCCGAATCGCGGCATCCGTGATTTGCCACTGATTTTCCAAAACCCACTCTTTCGTCATTTGACCTTGAAAATCGGCATTAGCAACATACAAAGCGGCTAATCCATCCACGGCAATTTGCTTGATATTCGGTTCTTTTAAACCTAGGTACAAGGTGCGCATGGCCGACAATGAATTACATTTCGTTAAGCCTTTGTATATCTGCTCACGTGTATCGAGATTTTGTGTCAATTCCAATGCATTGCGGTAACGCAATACTTGTTGGTCTACATTCGAAAACGCCTTCCCGTTAATCCGAACAAAAGCACGTAAGGCTTCTTCATTGTGATTGGCCAACGTATACAACCAACCTAAATTGGATACTTCTTGAACGAAGGGTACCCAATTTGATTTTTGACTAGCCGCAGTGGCATATGCAGTGATTTTACTATTCCTTGTCCCATCCAATTTAAGGAGTTGGGTCATGCAATTTTGCAAGGCTTTGATTTCATTAGGCAATTGAGCCATGGATAATTTCTCGGCAATCAGATTAAAATCTTTTAATTCAATCCAATATGTCAATGCCTCAAAACCAGCAGCCCTTTCGGGATGATTCGATTGCACCGCTCGCCAAACCAAGGATTTTACTTCTGGCCATTGTCGGCCGCTGCCATAGGTCAGAAGGACTGTTTTTTGTGCTGTGCTGGCTTGATCATACTTCTCGAGCTTCGATTTTAGGAATGCGTTTGCTGCCAACGTTGTGGTGAAATCCGCAATTTTTTGGGCGTCCACTGAGTTGGATTTCAACATGTCCCAAACAACTGGTAAACCCTTCGCACCTTGAACTTTCAGTTGGGCAATAAGCTGCTCCGTTTTGAAATTCGAATTTTGAATGAGTGGCAAGGCCCAAGCTGCTTTATAGATCCCGACAGCAGTAATGAAGGCTTTTTGATGCGCAGCATCCCAGGATTTGAAGGCGATATTGGTACGTGGTTTGGCCAATAAGTGTTTTAAAATAAAGGCTGTGACCTGTGGTTTTGCTTTCGGAAATTGAGCAAGCAAGATGTTTTCGTCTTGCTTGGCAATCAAACCAATGAGTTGGCATTGTGTCGCCTCCGGCAAGTCCGCTCTCAAAAATGCTTTTAATTCTGTGATGTTTTTGGCATTCGCCAAAATAAAGGCTTCTGTTGCCTGTGTGGGTTCGTAGAGGCCTTTACTCGCATAAGCAGCTGCTTTTAATGCGGGGCTTGCTCCCTGCGTGCGAAAATTCAATTGTTGTTCACGGGTGCTTTGTGCGAACGCCTGCAAACTGATGAAAAGTATGAATAAATATCTCATGAGCATTAAAGGATATAAGGTGCACGCATCGGCTGATTAATCAGGCTATTCGCCTCTGGATCACCGATGAATTCTTGTTTAATGGGGTCAAATTTCAAGTTGCGGTGTAAGCGCATCGCGATTAAGCCCATGTTGATGAGTGTACATGAACGATGTCCATTTTCTTCATTCAATGCAAATTGCGTTCTATTCTTAACCGAGTCAACAAAATCCATTTGCTGGGCTGGTGGCTCGGGAAACTCGGCTAATTTGCGTTCTAAATCCGGAATATCCGATTTAAAATTGCGGTACAATTTTCCTTTGGGACCTTCGATGTAGGCCACTTTTTCATCTTTAGCTTCACCGTCCAAGACGATTTGGCAACCATCCGCATAGGTATAGGTAATGCGATTGAAGATTCCGACGGCATCTTTGTCTTGTACGGGGGCATCTACTTCAACGTAAACTGGGCTTTCATTGTCTTTGCCCAACATGTATTGAATCGGATCCATGTAATGTTGACCCATATCACCCAAAGCGCCGCCATCGTAATCCCAATAACCGCGGAAGGTTTGATGGGTACGGTGAACATTGTAGGGTTTATAGGGCGCAGGTCCCAGCCAAGCGTCATAATCTAATTCAGGAGGAACGGGCTGTGGAGTCAAATCTGTTTTGCCTACCCAATAGAATTTCCAATCAAAACCGGTGTGTTTGCTTACGGTAAATTTCAATGGCCATCCCAAAAGTCCTGAATCTACTAATTTCTTCATGGGTTTCACGGGACAATTCAATCCGTAAAAATTTCCTTCAAATCTAAACCAGGTGTTGAGGCGGAATATCCGACCGTGTTGTTGGATAGCTTCCTTTAATTTTTGCCCCTCTCCGATTGTCCGTGTCATGGGTTTTTCACACCAAACATCTTTGCCTGCGCGTGCTGCATCTGCGGCCATAACGCCATGCCAATGTGGCGGGGTGGCTACGTGAACAATATCCACTTCAGGGAGTTGGATCATTTCACGGTAGTCGGAGAAGGCTTTCACACCTTTCTCCACTTTGTCTAAACCGAGTTGTAGGTTTTTCTTATCGACATCACACAGCGCAACAACTCTTGTTCCTGCGTATGGAATATGCCCGCGGCCCATGCCGCCGGTACCGATGATCGCTTTGGTGAGTTGGTCTGAAGGTGCAATAAAGCCTTTACCAAGCACATGGCGGGGTACAATGCTGAAAGCTGCTAAGGAAAGGACGGATTGACCCAGGAATTTTCTTCTTGAAACAGACATAGTTTGAATAGGTTTTTCGACCCGAATATAGGGAATTTTTCTGATAGACGCTGCCGGGGTCTGCGACCCCGGCAGCGTCACCCCAAACCACCCTAAAAGTACTGCAAAACAAGCCAAATTATCAGCTTTCAATGAAAAAAATCAAGTTCCTGAATGAATAAAGGGGTATCTTTCGCTTCGAAAAAGTTGACGCTGCCGGGGAGTCTACGACCCCGGCAGCGTTCAACTTCTGATGACAACGGTTAAACTACGTGCGCCGTGCGCACCAATCACGAGCGATTGCTCAATATCTGCAGTCTTTGATGGACCGGCTAAAAACAAACCAAATCCCGATTTCACTTCACCCAAACGTGCATATGCCGCATGCATCGTAGGTACAATCTCGGAAACATTTATCACCAAATGTTGGCAAATAAACGGAGCCACCCGATGTGGCAATGCGTCCTCCGACAACCAAATCGCTCCATTCTCCGCCACCCCAAATTCTCCATCAATCTCCAGTACCTCCACTTCCGCTAAACTCAATCCATCCAAAGTCGAGTCATAGCGCCGCCGACCCGGAAAGGTTATTTCTAATTCTTCAGGTGAAACAACACGTGCCCCCACCACTTCCAGCGAAGCGCGAAAATCAAAATCCTCCGAAGCCCCTAAAAAAGCGCCGGGATGTTTGACAGACTCTTGCGACCCTATTTTTCCTAAAATTTGCTCTCTTGCGCTCATCGTTTTTTATACCAGTCTTGAAAACTCTCCTTGGGAGCCACCGGCATTTCACGCTGTTTGTACCAAGGATTTAAACGTGTATTCAGTACACCCGCAAATCTGCGCATCAGCGACCCTCCCATCCAATAAACCACCGGATTTGATAAAACAAAGGCCATCAATTTCATCCCAATCGACTTAGAAACGGGCGCTAAACCCGCCTCCATCAAATCTTGTCGCCAAAACCACAATTGCTCATGAATATTAATCTTCACCGGACAAACATTCGTACAAGAGCCACAAAGCGTCGAGGCAAAAGGCAAATCAGCATTGGCTTTTTTATCAATATTGGGGGCAAGAATAGAACCAATCGGCCCGGCAACCGGCTGGTGATAACTATGACCCCCACTCCTACGATATACCGGACAGGTATTAAAACAAGCCGCACAACGAATGCATTTCAACGAATTCTTGTATTTCGGGTCGGCGAGCTGACGCGTCCGTCCGTTATCCAATAAGACAATGTGCATCTCCTGCCCTTCACGAGGCTTATGAAAATGTGACGAATACGTCGTAATTAATTGGCCCGTCGCACTGCGCGCGAGCAGTCTTAAAAAGACCGCAAGATCTTCTCTTTTGGGTATAATCTTTTCAATTCCCATGCAGGCAATATGAACCTTGGCCAAATGTGCACCCATATCCGCATTCCCTTCATTCGTACAAACCACAAATTCGCCTGTCTCAGCCACTGCAAAATTCACGCCAGTTATCGCAACTTCCGATGCCAAAAAATGCCCCCTGAGATGTTGGCGTGCCGCTTCCGTCAAAAACTGCGGATCCTTATTTCCTTTGGGAGTTCCTAAATGCTGGTGAAAAGTCTCCCCTACATCCTCTTTCTTCAGGTGAATCGCAGGCAACACAATGTGACTTGGGGCTTCATTTCTGAATTGTACAATGCGTTCTCCTAAATCAGTATCTACGACTTCAATGCCTTTGTTAGCTAAATAATCATTGAGGTGACACTCCTCGGTCAACATGGATTTGCTTTTGACAAGGACTTTCGAACCTTGTGCTGCAATGATGCCATGAACAATCGCATTATGTTCAGCTGCATCAGCCGCCCAATGGACTTTGATCCCGTTCGCTTGAGCTTTGGCCTCAAATGCCAACAAATAGTCCCCTAAATTTGCTAAAGTATGATCTTTGATTTGTGATGCATGCTCACGCAATGCTTCCCATTCCGGCAAAACCTTAGCGGCTTTATCGCGTTTCTCCCGCACAAACCACAAGGTCTCATCATGCCAATCAGTCCGCTCAGCATCCGCAATAAATTTCTCCGAAGCCTCCGCGTGATTACCCATGATTCAATATTTCTACGATGTGTTTCACTTGAACCTTAGAACCTTGTCGGCGCAATATCCCTTCCATGTGCATCAAGCACGAAGTATCCGCTCCTACGATATACTCAACTGCATTTGCCGCATGTTCTTGAATTCGATCCTGCCCCATTTTCACAGACACAGCTTCTTCCGTGACACAAAATGTCCCACCAAAACCACAACACTCATCCTCACGTGCAGGCATCACGACTTCGACACCCGGTACAAGTGCTAATAAATCCTGTAATTTCGAAAAGGGTTTTTCGTTGCGCTCCGACATCGAACTTAAACGTAAACCCCGTTGCCCATGGCAACTTTGATGTAATCCGACCCGATGTGGAAATTGAGCAGACAAGGAAGTCACCTTCAAAACATCCGTCAAAAATTCACAAATCTCATAAACAGAATTCCTGATTTTCTCGGATGGATGATGCTCTTTCAAATGCAATACGCAAGATCCCGATGGACCCACGATGTAATCGAATCCTTCAAAATTATTGCTAAAATTCGTATCACAACCCGCGGTCGAAGAGGCAAAACCCGAATTGGCCATCGGCTGACCGCAACAAGTTTGGTCTTTGGGAACGACCACTTCGCAGCCGAGTTTCTCCAGCAATTCCAAACTCGCCACCGCAACTTGCGGGTAGAATTGGTCAATGTAACATGGAACAAACAGGGCAACACGCATCCTAATATCGTTGTAATTCAATTAAGTTCTTGGGGATTTCCCCCTCATAAACCATCAATGCAGCACCCAAAGCACTGGCTTGGGCTACTTCTGCGGCATAAACGTCAAGCGAAGGAAAGGCACGTGCCAACAAGCGCATGTACCATTCATTTTTACTAAAACCGCCATCTACTAGCAATTGTTTGACAGGTGCATCTTTCAGCAACAAGTTCAAACTAAAGATTTGTTGGCCGACCAAATCTACCATGAATTGATCATACGCGGAAGCCAAATCCGTAAAATCATTCAAATCGCGCGTAGCAAAAGCACTTTCAAAAACAGATGAACTTAAAGGTTCCAATGAAAAAACACGTTCTGAAAATCGCAAATCCTTGTAAGATCCGCCAAAATGCTTTTCCATGCGTGCCACTTGTTCTTCATGAAAATGCCCACCAAACAAACGTGAAGCCTTGATAGGTTTCCCGTTTGGCTGTAAATAACACAAGACATCATTAGATAACTCTGCCGCCGTCAAGGGTGATTCATTGAAAGGATGCATGGCGATGCACCAGGTTCCAGTCGATAACAAAACAAACTCCTCATCCACCGACCGCAAATAAGGAACCAAGGCCGCAGAGGAATCATGAAGACCTATGCCATAATTGATTCCATCAATTTCTAAACAAGCATTATTCGAAATAGGAGCTAAACGATCTGCAATGTTAGCCACCCACGGATGATATTGCCTTAAATCAAAATCCCAAAGCGCCGTATGACAACCAATCGATGTAATCTCGGATAAGAACTGCCCCGTGAAAAGAGAAGCCAAATAATTCGGAAAATGCAGGGCCTTAAAGACTTCCGGCCAGAAAAAACGATGCATGCTTTCATACACCTGTAAACCGGAATTTAAATTTCCTAAAATAGGCGATGCCGTCTTACGTGCAAATTCCGCCTCCCCACCAAAATCATCATAGGGAAAAGGCGTTGAAACAGGTTTTAAATAATTATACAGCGGTGCTACAGGCTCCCCCATCCGATCGACATAAACAAACGAAGCACCATAGGCAGAGAAATTCAAACCGATAAGTTCGAATTCAGGCATTTGGCATATCTCTGTAAAAGTCGACACAATCCACTGCTGAAGCGATGCCAAATCTTCACAGGCAAAACTGTCCTCATCGACAATCTCATCAAAAGTCTGCTGTTTTTCAAACACAATCTCAAACGCAGTATTCCACAGAAAGACCTTTTTATTCGTCTTCCCAATATCAAATACAGCGATTACAGGTGTTTTTACGCTCATAACTTACAAACCCGTCGCGACCGTTTTCGCACCACGTGCCTTGATTAATTGATCGCGCATTTTTTCCTGACGAAACAAGGCAATCGGATCTAAAGCGCCACCCAATTCCAAACGTGCTTGTGCAACCAAAGCGCGCACATCCGTACGGAATACGGCCTGCAAAATCTCTTGGCAACGCACCACATCATTAGCCTCTCTTGCAGCTTCCAATGCGGCACGATCTACTAATAATGCTTGTGCATAGGCGATTTGAATGGCTTCCACGGATTGCAATAAATCTTCCAATGGATCCTTTACATTATGTGAGGCATCAATCATCCAACCCAAATCTTTGGCATGATTCATTCCCTTCGCATCCATTCCGTCAACTAACTCATTGAAAATCAAGAACAATTGATAGGGTTTGATCGAACCCGCTGTCAAATCATCGTCCCCGTATTTCGAATCGTTGAAATGGAAACCGCCCAATTTACCTTCCATCAAGAGAATCGAGACGATTTGCTCAATATTGGCATTCGGCAAATGGTGTCCTAAATCCACCAAAGTCTTCGCCTGCGGTCCTAATTTATTGACCATTGAATACGAAGCACCCCAATCACCTACCGTTGTCGAATAGAAGTTGGGTTCGTATGCCTTGTATTCTAAATACAAAGACCAGTCGGCCGGTAATGCCGCATAAATCTCCTTTAAACTATCCACCGTGCGCTCATAGGCGTGACGGAAGTTCAACTGGCCAGGAAAACAAGAACCATCTGATAACCAAACTGTTAAAGCTTTTGAACCAAGTTCTACCCCATGTTTAATCACTTGAATGTTGTGATCGATTGCCTGTTTCCGAGTTGCCGCAGAAACATGCTGCAAAGAACCAAACTTATATGATTGTGCCTGATCTACTTGATCCTGAAATGTATTTGAATTCACCGCATCAAAGGCCAAACCGTGTTGAGCTGCGAGCGTACGTATCGCCGCTGGGTCCGTTGGAATATCCCAAGGAATATGCAAGGAAATCGCCCCAGATGATTGATTCAGCGCGTGAAGTAAACCCACATCTGCTATTTTCTCTTCTAAATTACGCGGTTCGCCTCCGCCGGAGAACCGACCGAAACGTGTTCCTCCGGTACCCAAGGCCCAAGATGGAATCGCGATTTGAAAATCTTTTAATTTTTGTAAAATACCTGCGGGCAAATTCACCTCGGATTTCAAGAAATCCAATCGGCGATTATGCTGGGCAAGCAATGCTTCATTATGGTTCGAAATATTCATCATCATTATCTTAAAAATCCTGCGGCCACACCGCCGTCTACGTTCAATGCATTTCCAGTCGACTTATTCAATAAGCCACCCACGAATGCAAAACATGCATTGGCAATATCATCCGGTAAAATAGATTCGTTTAATAGCGTTCTTTTCGCGTAATATGCGGGTAACTCAGCTACCGTGATGCCATAGGCTTTGGCGCGACCTTCGGCCCATCCGCCAGCCCAGATATTGGAATCCGCAATCACCGCATCCGGATTGACCGTATTCACGCGAATGTGATCGGGTCCTAATTCAGCAGCTAATAAGCGAGTCATATGTGCTTGTGCTGCTTTCGCACTTCCGTAACCCACGTTATTCGGTCCAGCCACAAAAGCATTCTTCGACACAATATTCACAATATCGCCACCCAATCCCTGCTTGCGCATCACAGCAATCGCCGCTTGCGAAACCAGATATTGGCCCTTCACTAAAATATCATATAATTTATCCCAGTCGGCCTGCGTATGTTCCAATATCCCTTTCGAAATAGATATCCCTGCATTATTCACAATCAAATCCACCCCACCAAAATCTAGACAGGCTTGCTTCATCGCCGCCTCAATCGATTCCTGATGGGTCACATCGGCAATCACCGTAGAAACGATATCCTTCCCAAATAATCCAACGAACTCGGCTTTCGCCTCCGCCAAACGCTCTGCGTTCACATCATTCAAAATTACGCAAGCACCTTCTTGAGCCATCTTTTTGGCAATCGCCTTACCGATTCCTCCTCCCGATCCTGTGACAAATGCAACACGACCTGATAAGGCTTTGGGCTTCGGCATGCGTTGGAGTTTTGCTTCTTCCAACAACCAATATTCGATATCAAACGCCTCCTGACGAGGCAAAGAAGTATACGATGAAATCGCCTCCGCACCGCGCATCACATTGATGGCATTGGTGTAAAATTCTGCGGCAACTCGCGCGGTTTGTTTGTCTTTGGCAAAGGTAAACATCCCTACACCTGGGTATAAAATAACCACGGGATTCGGGTCACGCATCGCCGGCGAATTCGCATGTTTGCAAGAATCGTAATATGATCCATACATGATGCGATAATCATCGAACAAAGGAGTCAATGCCTCCACCGAAACATCCGACCCCAACACCAAAGGCGAAATTTTCGTCCGCAAGAAGTGATCCGGGCAAGAGGTACCAAGGGGTGCCAGACGATCTAAATCATTCGAATTAATGAATTGCAATACGCGCTCATCATCGGAGAAATGTCCCACCATTTGAACATGTGAGGAACAGAATCCGCGTAAAACGGGTGCAAGCTCAGCCGCTTTAGCAGCTCTTTCTTCCGGAGAAAACGATGACATTCGTGCTCCACCAAAAACCGTTGTCGTTTTCGATTCAATGTATTCCGCACATTTTTCAATGACTTCCAAGGTATTCACATAGCATTCGTAGGACGTATCGCCCCAAGTAAATAAACCATGTGAGCCCAACATGATGCCGCGCAATTGCACATCCCGTGAAGCCGCTTCATCTAAACAAGCTTTTAATTGCAAGCCTAAATCGAAGCCTGGACGTTGCCAACCAACCCAGCCGATTAAACCTCCGAAAAGTTCTTTGGTAATTTGCTCACCATCCTTGGAGGCCGCAATCGCAATCGCAGCATCGGGATGTAAGTGATCAATATGTTTGAAAGGTAAAAATCCATGCAAAGGCGTATCAATCGAGGGCGCTTTGGACGACAAATCAAAAATGCAATGGTTGAACAATTCCACCATTTCATCCTCATGTTCCAAGCCGCGGTAGACATTTGTCAAGGACCGTAAACGATCTATGTACAAGGCCGCGCAGCCCGACTTCTTCAATGTCCCAATATCGCCACCAGAACCTTTGATCCACATCACTTCCGTTTCAGAACCCGTCAAAGGATCTTTATCCTGCAATTTGACAGAAGTATTTCCACCACCGTAATTGGTAATGCGTAAATCCGCTCCTAAAATATTCGAGCGATAGATGAATAGGTCTACTTCATTCCCTGCGAGTGCTGCTGCTTTCGCGTCATCCCAGAGATACGATACATGTTTGTACATACTTAATTTATTTTTTTTCAAATCTACTTAGCTAAAAGTGCCCAACCGTCCTATCCTACCTAGGGATAGTCAAATTATTTTTGCCGGCTTTTAAAGGGTATTTCTTTCCTTGCCAAACAAAGTTTCCGCTCACCGTCCCTGGCAAGGTTATGGATGCCATGCCCGGTTTATATTGAACCTGAATTTCTCCTTGAGGATGCGGGACTATTCCCTCCACTTCTTTCAAGTCCCCGAGGTGCGGCTCGATCTTCACTTTGGCGAAGGCTGGCGCATCCGAATCCACCCCTAATACAATTCGGAAGAATTCGATATTCGGACTTGAACCCCAAGCATGGCAATCTGAACGCGAAGTAGAAATGTCTGATGTTTCCGCCCAGGTTGTCAATCCCATGTCGATATTTTCTTTCCATTTATCCAACCAAGTCAGGTAATCATTTCCCTTGCCAGCTTTTGTTAATGCCAAATGCAGGTAGTATTTAAAGTAGATAGACGCAGGTGCTAAATCCTTGTCAGTCAACAACTTGCTTGACACCCCGCCAGCGTCAAAACCCGCCAAAATGGCAAGGGAATTTGCATGTTGGGAAAATTTATCATGCAACTCCGTATCCGCATACAATCCTCTTCCAACGTCCCAATACAAGGCCTTCAAGATAGGTTTCATGGCCTTCACTTTAGCCTCATAACGTGCTGCCATTTCCGGATATCCGAAATAGCGCTCTATTTCCGCCGCATTTTGAAGGATCCAACTATACTGAAAATCAATTACCGCCGATCGACCCGATGGCCCCACGGGCGCAATTCCGCGTGGCCAGGCATTCACCCAATCCGAGAAGGTCCAATATGGAGTTTTTTGCAAGGTGCCATCCGCTCCCTCAAATCGAGCGAAATAATCCAAGATTCCGCGCATGCCAGCCAATTTGTTTTTCAAGAAGGATGGATCTTTCCCATAACGCAAATAGTCATGCAACATCCCAATATACCACAGGGAGAACGTGGGGATTTGTTGGTGCAAGTCCGTCGGGTACCGACTCAGCGTGATCCCTTCCGCAATCCGGGAATGATCCATATGATCGAGCGCCTGACGAACCAATCGCTCATCTCCCGCATAATAAAGACTCACAAGCGCTTGAATTCGCGCATCACCGATATACTGCAATTGCTCGTAATACGGACAATCCATATAGGTTTCCATGGCGCAAAGTCGTGCGGTGCGAAAGCCAACATCAAGTAATTGGGGAATTAAGGGATTATCAGTTTTCAACGAAGCCTTTGCTTGGAAAGGGAAACCAGTAAATACACTTTTAAAATCGTTTAAATTCAAGGCCTCCGCTTCGGTTTTTACCGTCAAACGCACATAACGAAATGTCCGATAGGTCATCGTTTCAAAGGTATGCGCAGCGCCATCGGCGATCAAGCTATCCTTCCGACCAAGCCAATATTTATTCTCAATGTCGTTCCGGTTGCCTTTGTGATTACTATTTTTCGTGGTGGTACTCAAAGGCTTTTTCTCATATAATCCTTCCGCATAAGTGAGGCCTATTTTGGCGTCTTTACCTCCAGTAAAAGTCAATTGTGGATAGGCATTTGTCAGTACTCCTTGGTCAATCCACAGATCCACCGAAGAATTAGCTGGAATCGTCATCGTTTTTCCATGAATCAAATCGCCTTCCCCTTTCCGGATGGAAGTAAATCTTTGTGATGTCAATTCCATCGCTGGAATCGCTGACGGATATAACATCCATCCTTTTGCATCAATAGACGCTCCTTTCGTCAATCCTGGACCGATAGATTTCGCGGAAATAAATGGCGACCAACCTTTGGCATAATCCTGTAATTCACCTTGACCAGCTACATAATAGCCCGGTACTCGAGGCTGCAAAGGTGATATTCCCAAATTCTTGGCTACTTTCCAGTCCATGCTGGTATTCAATATTGATTGGCTTGCATCATCCGCCTGCAAGATAAAACCTGTCGCATAGGAAATTTGGGCTTCCGACTTTCCTTTCCCCTCATTCCAAACCAAGGCTTCCACCATATTTTCACCCGATTTCAAATAAGGCGCTATATCTAGCGTTTCAAAATTCCAGAAATACAAATCCCCCCGAGCTGGACCCGCAGAAACCCAGGTCCCATTCACATATAATTTATAGCGATTATCACCAGAAACATGAATCAGGCATTTAGTGGGTTTTTCCGAAAGGATAACTTTCTTCTGAAATTTGTAAACACCATAATCCTTTAATCCGGTCATCGTGTAAACATTGTTGGCATTTTCAGCATAGGTAATCCAAGAAGCCTTCCAGGGTTTATTCCAAAGTTCAGATTTTAGATTTTGTGTATAGGCCAAAGGGCCTGCAAGCAGAAGGAGGAGTAGGATGAGCTTTTTCATAGGTTTATACTTACATAACAAACCCCAGGCTAAAGCCCGGGGTTATCGATTATTTATAACCCCAGGTTTTAACCTGGGGAATTGAAGCTATTTCTTTTTCTTCGGCTGTGCCATATCCATGTAATCCACAACCAAGCTACTTAAGGCTTTTACCCCCACTTGGAATTGACCTTCATCAAGTTGGAAATCTGGCGTATGATGACCAGCAACTTCGTTTGCCTTTTTGTTCTCCGGACGAGCCCCTAAAAAGAAGAAAATTCCAGGAACTTTTTGTTGGAAGAATGAGAAATCCTCCGCCCCTGTATGAGCAGGAATCACTCGAACGCGATCCTTACCATTGACACCTTGAAGCGTAGGCAACATTTTTTCGACCAACTCCGGATTGTTATATGTCACGGGGTATCCTGTACCAATTGTCACATCCGCTTTCCCGCCACCACTTTCAGCTATGTTGGTTGCAATGTCTTTGATGCGTTGGTGCACTAATTTGCGTTGTTCCACGCCAAACGTACGGATCGTACCAATCATATGAGAACTTTCTGGAATAATGTTTTGGCGGATACCGCTATGGATAGCTCCGACGGTAACAATCGCAGGATCTTCCGTAATGTTCACGGAACGGGACACGATCGTTTGTAAACCCATCACGATTTGAGATGAAATGACAATCGGATCAATTCCTGTCCAAGGCGATGCACCATGCGCTTGCTTGCCTTTAACCATGATATCCAATTGGTCAACCGCTGCCATGGTTGCCCCAGATTTATATTCAATAACACCGTTATCAGAACCCGCAGAAATATGTAGTCCAAATATTACTTCAACTTTGGGGTTTTCTAAAACACCTTCTTTAACCATCAATTCGGCACCTGAAAGGATCATTTCCCCTTTTTCATTGTAAACACCCTCTTCAGCAGGTTGGAAAATAAATTTTACTGTACCCGCCAGGCTTGCTTTCTCAGAAGCTAATATTTCAGCAACAGCCATCAAAATCGCCACATGGGAATCATGTCCGCAGGCATGCATGACACCCGTTTTTTGACCATTAAATTCAGCAGTCACTTGGGATTTAAAGGGCAAATTTCCTCGTTCTGTTACCGGCAAGCCATCCATATCTGCACGTAAAGCCACCACAGGTCCAGGCTTTCCTCCTTTCAATACACCCACGACGCCGGTGTAACCTACTTTCTCTTGCACTTCGATGCCCAAAGAACGCAAATGCGCTGCTATAATTCCTGCAGTACGTAGTTCTTGGTTTCCTAATTCGGGATGTTCGTGAAAATCACGGCGCCATGCGATAACCTTGTCTTTCAAAGCATCCGCTTTTTGCGCAAGAACTGGTTTTAAGGATGATTGCGCCGATGCGAAAAATGGCGCAGCGAGTAGGGCGATGAAGGTGAGTTTTTTCATGTTCTTTGTATTGTAGAGACGCGATAAGCGACTCTGAAATTGTAGAGACGCGATAAGCGACTCTGAAATTGTAGAGACGCGATACCTCGCGTCTCTTTTTATTTAGACGCAAAGTTTTGCGTCTCTACATTTTTGACGCGAGGTATCGCGTCTTTACATTTTATTTATACCCCCAACCCCGCATGATGGCAATATTTTCCTTCATGCAAGCAAGTGGTTGTAATCCTTGATAAGCTTCTTGTTCGATGATAAAATGCTTTGTGCCGCCTTCTTTATCGCCTAATTTCACCAAAGCCTGTACATCGATTTGGCCAGAACCTTTTCCTAAAATGGTGGATTCAAATTTCTCATGACCCGCAGCTGAAGGAACTTCATCTTTCACGTGCATGGAAACAAAACGTCCTGGAAATTTCTTCATCACTTCGGCAGGAATTCCACCCCCGTTAATCATATTACCTATATCCAATTGCTGGGCTACAAGTTTAGGATCCGTATTGCTCAACATGATATCATATAACAATTTGCCATCCAATTTCTCCGAAAATTCAAAGTCATGATTATGGTACCCGAATCTCATGTCAAATTTCTGACATAATTCGCCAGACTTATTGAAAATGTCCATGTACTTCAAAAGCAAATTCAAATCCTTACGAATACCCATGTCGATCGAAGGACTAATTACGAGCTCTTGCCCCATGATAGCCGCATCCTCCACGGTATATTTCCATAAATCGGTAAAGTCATTTTTGGAATCATCCCAGTGTGCCTTTCCCATCACTGTGTGACCTGAAGGCATCTTCATACCTAAATCGTCGAGGCGCTTGCGGAATTCTTTGGCTTCCCAACCGTAAAACTTGCGGTTCATGTAATTCGCATGTTCGACATATTTGTAGCCCATTTCAGCTAAAGCATTCAAGGTTCCTTGTGGATCTTTGCGCATATCATCGCGCACAGAATACAACTGAACGCCAACTAATTTTTTGTATTTAACTGCCGCTAGACTCTGCAATGCAGGAGAGGCAAAGGCTAATGCGCCAAGCCCAAAGGCCGAATTGCGCAAAAAGGAACGACGTGATGAATTCATAGTTTAAGAGGTTTATTTAGTTCTCCAAGCTACTAATTCTATTTCTATTTTACAAAATTCCCGTAACTTCGAAGGATGATGCAACCCCTCGCAGAACGCATGCGCCCCACTTCCTTAGAAGACTACATTGGCCAAGAAAAGGTCATTGGAGCTCATGCGCCCCTGCGCAAGGCGATTGAGGCAGGACATCTCCCCTCTTGTATCCTGTGGGGGCCTCCCGGGGTAGGCAAAACAACGTTAGCAACCTTATTAGCCGGAGCATTAAAAAGAACTATTTATACACTTTCTGCCGTACAATCCGGCGTGAAGGAAGTTCGTGAGACACTTGAACTGGCAAAAAAAAACCGGATGTTCGAGGCGCAATCACCCATCTTGTTTATTGATGAGATTCACCGCTTTTCGAAGTCCCAACAAGATTCCTTGTTGAATGCCGTTGAAAAAGGAATCGTAACTTTAGTCGGTGCAACGACCGAAAACCCTTCATTCGAAGTTATTTCAGCCCTTTTATCCCGTTGCCAAGTCTATGTATTAGAGGCATTGAATGATGTGCATTTACGCCAACTGATCGACAAGGCAATTAGCTCGGATAAATTATTCACCAATAAAACAATCACGTTAACGGAAACCGACGCGCTTTTTCATTTTTCAGGCGGAGATGGACGAAAATTGTTGAATCTTTTCGAATTACTCATTACGACCGAAGGAGCAAATGAAATCGAAGTAACAAATGCCCTAGTTACAGTACGCTTGCAAAAAAACTTAGCGCAGTACGACAAGGACGGCGAACAACATTACGACATCATTTCCGCATTTATCAAATCAATCCGCGGATCAGATCCGGATGCGGCGGTATATTGGTTAGCCCGCATGCTCGCAGGGGGTGAATCACTTGAATTTATCGGTCGGCGCTTATTGATTTTAGCCTCCGAAGACATTGGTCTAGCCAATCCAAACGCGCTCCTGTTGGCCCAATCCTGTTTCGATTCCATTCGGGTTATTGGTAACCCTGAATCCCGAATCATATTATCCCAAACGGTGATTTATTTGGCAACCTCGCCAAAAAGCAATTCGGCCTATAATGCCATCAACAAAGCGATGGCCTACGTAGAGCAAACCGGCAACTTACCCGTGCCTTTGCATTTACGCAATGCGCCGACACGCCTGATGAAAGATTTGAATTACGGGGCCGATTATAAATACCCACATGATTTTCCGGGAAATTGGGTTGAGCAGAATTACTTCCCAGAGGTACCGTCGCGTCCGGTGTTTTACAAACCGTCGGAACAGGACAAAATTAATCGTGGCACTCCATCAAAATAAGCGATCCACTTTCGTAAGAAATTTTAACCATTCCATCCGTCTTCGTTTCATTACTTGAACTTGTTTGTGTCCCTAGACTTAATTTGGGATGATTCAATTCGTATTTTAAACCTGAAGATTTTACCTGAATTGCCTCACCGTATGGCATGAGCGAAATGGGCGTTTCCGCAGGATACCATTTCTCGAAAACAGGTGGCAATAAATAGGATGTCGAAAAATCATCGAAGAAGACAATCTTCATCCGCCGACCATAGCGCACCAGCGAATGAAAATTATTTAACGTGTGGTCCATGCGTTTTCCGGACGCCCAAATCACATTCACAGCTGGATAACCTTCCTCCAGTAAATATTCAAATGCCTTCTCTAAATCGGTTAAATTTTGATCGGGTGTATGTACTTTTTTCAAGGGATAATCACGGAAATCAGCGATGTGCGTATGATCAAAATCGCCCAACCACACATCCACTTTGATACCTAATGAAATTACCCGTTCCAAGGCCCCATCTAAAACTATTACGGTAGGCGACCACTCCAATAATTGGTCCAAAATATCCATCGAGCAAGCCTCCCCATTCGCGATAATCAGCGCAGGTTCTTGTTTGTCTCGGATGATGTGATGTGAAGACATATTAGGCTTTGAAATCCGATTTACCTCCTGATTTTGAAATCAATTTAGTCTCTTTGATAACGATTCCTTTGGAAACCGACTTACACATATCATATACGGTTAATGCCGCGACGGAGGCACCTACAAGTGCTTCCATTTCAACTCCCGTTTTCGCTTCAAGCCGACAGATGCAAGTAATAACAATTTGATCCGCTAAAACTTCTGTTTCAAATTTACAGGAATCCAATCCGAGGGGATGACAGAGGGGAATCAAATCTGACGTCTTTTTGGCAGCCATCGTTCCGGCAATAACAGCCGTTCGCAGGATACTTCCTTTCTTATTTTGCCAACCAGCCGCATCGAAATGTTGGACAATTTCCGCACCTAAAAACACGATAGACTGCGCTTTTGCTTCGCGCACCGTTTCATTTTTTGAACTAACATCCACCATGCCAGGCGTGCCATCAGATTGCAAGTGAGAAAAGTCGATCGACATAGCTGATTTGAAATTTAGAAGACAAAAATACGGGAGAATTAGTAAAAAATAGCGAAATTTAACAAATACGTAAAACAACAAACATGATCAGTCCTATTGAAGCAATTGCCCTCTTAAAAAATATCACCATTCCATTCCGGACTGAAAAATTACCTTTAGCTAAAACTTTGGGCATGAATTTGGCTGAAAAAATTGTTGCCGACCGTGATTTCCCTCCCTTTGACCGTGTGATGATGGATGGTATTGCCGTGAAAGATATCACCGCACCTACCTGGAAAATTGAGGGTATTTTATATGCTGGAGAGCCCGTAAAAGCCATCAAAAAAATCGATGGCGCGATGGAAATTATGACAGGTGCAACGGCTCCCAAAGGCACTGAAGCTATCATCAAGATAGAAGATCTTAGTATCAAGAAAAAAATCGCATCCTACATTGGAAAAACTCCCTTAACAAAAGGTCAATTTATTCATACACAAGGAATGGATGCCCAAGAAGGCACGATTTTAGTTAAAAAACGCACTAAAATCGGACCCGTAGAAATTGCCATCGCGGCAACCGTCGGGAAAGCACATATTGAAGTAGAATCGAAACCGCATGTGCATATTTTCTCAACCGGCGATGAAATCGTAGGACTGCATGAAACACCAGCCGTGCATCAAATTCGTTCATCGAATGTGATGATGATGAAATCCGTTTTGTTGTCGAAAGGCTTTAAAGCGAACTCTAGTCATTTACCAGATTCGGCAGAAAAAATTAAGGCCAACATCGATAAGGTATTGGAGTCAAATGACATCATCTTACTTTCAGGCGGTGTTTCTGCTGGAAAAAAAGACTTGATTCCTTCGGTTTTAACAGAGGCAGGATTCGAGACAATATTTCATAAGATTGCACAAAAACCAGGCAAACCGATGTTGGTCGCCACGCGCCCCGATGGAAAAGTGGTCTTTGCATTTCCTGGCAATCCAATTTCTACATTGACATGTTTCTGGGTCTATTTCTTACCTTGGGTATCCGGAGAATTCCCAGAATACGCAGAGAAAGAAATCAAATTCTTACCAAAACCATCAGCAGAATTAGACCAATGGATTCCCGTGGAAAACGGTGAAACCGTAGCACACAATGGATCAGGCGATTTGATCAATTGGTCAAAAGCAGATGGCTTAGTTTGGCAAAAAGCAGGCCAAAAAGACACCAAACTCCCCTTTATTCCACTCAAATAACGATGTATGGAACTGAAGCTTCATCAATTCGATCTGCCACTTAAGCACACCTTTACGATCACACACGAATCGCGTGACGTTCAGCCAACCCTCATCGTGGAATTGAGCTGGCATGGCAAAAGCGGATTTGGAGAAGCAACAGAAACCCCCTATTACGGCATCACCATGGAAAAAATGGTGGCACAGGTGGAGAGCATTCGTCATTTATTACCGAGCGACATCCTACCGCATCCAACAGATTTCTGGAAAATGCTGTCTAAAAACTTATTGGATGATCATCCATTTGCTTTATGTGCCTTGGATGTGGCCTACTGGGATCTTTGGGGAAAAACACACAATAAATCCTTGCATGAAATCTGGGAATTAGATACCGCTAAAAATCCCATCACGGATTATACGATAGGCATTGATACCGTGGAGACCATGGTTGCCAAAATGCGCGAAATGCCTTTTCCGTTGTATAAAATTAAGTTGGGCACCGACCAAGACCTGGAAATTATTGAGGCCTTGCGGAAAGAAACCGACGCCGTTTTTCGTGTCGATGCCAATACAGCTTGGACACCAGAACAAACGATTTATTTCGCACCGGAATTGAAAAAACTGGGGGTAGAATTCATTGAACAACCCTTAAAAGCTGACAATTGGGCGGGTATGAAACGCGTTTACGAAGAATCTGTCTTACCAATAATCGCAGATGAATCCTGCATATTGGAGGCAGATGTGGCAAAATGTGTGGGCTATTTTCACGGAGTCAACATCAAGCTCATGAAATGCGGCGGACTTACACCTGCGCTTCGCATGATCAAACAAGCCAAAAGCCTTGGGCTCAAAGTCATGGTAGGCTGCATGACGGAATCAACCATCGGTTGTTCGGCCATCGCGCAATTATTACCCTTATTGGATTACGTAGACATGGATGGGTGCTTGCTGGTAGACGATAAAATCTCCAAAGGCATCACGATCGAATACGGCAAGGTGCATTATGCCAAGGCACATGGAACCGGAGCTGAATTAATTCCTTAGACATGTCCTATCAGATCCATCAAAACCAAATCCCGGAGCGCCTCGTTTCTTTCGAGGGGAAGGAATATCGTTGGATAGGCGGAACAAATTACCTGAACATAGGCACGCATCCTCTCTTTCAAGAAAAATTACGCGAGGGAATACAAATTTTCAGTCAAAACTGGGGCAGTTCTCGTTTGAATAATTACCGAATGGACGTTTGGGAAAGTTTAGAAGATGTTTTGGCTAAACGCTTTCAAGTAGAAGCAGCGGCCTTGTGTAGTTCGGGATTACTTGCTGGGCAAACGGCCATGCAATACATCCAACAAAAACATCCGCATGCAAGCATCTCTTTAGCACCCAAAACGCATCCGGCATTGTGGCGTTATCCGCACAAACCTTCTACAGGCGCCTTCGTGGATTGGAAAAAAGACACCCAAATTCTCTGCATGGATGGAATTGGAGCTCCCTGGGTGGAAGAATTTCTCACTGGATTTGAGCAGCATTTATCCGCAGAACAGACCTTGATTGTAGATGAATCGCATCGATTAGGAATCGTATCAACACACCTAGATACACCGGCAAATTTGATTCAAACGGGTTCCTTATCGAAAGCCTTTGGTATTCCTGCAGGGATTATTTTAGGTAGAAAAGTGGATATAGCGGAGATTAAAAAAGACCCATTTTGGGTAGGAGGATCCCCGGCAAATCCGGCTTATGTCTATGCATGTCTCCATGCACAAGAAGCCTACGATGAACGAAAAAGTATATCGCAAGAACTGGCTCAAGTATTCACGCAAAATGCCCAACACGTTAGCATTGTCAAAAATTACCCGGCATTTAGCTCGGCAGACACGAAGCTATTTGACTACTTAAAATTTCATGGATTTTTGTGCAACCAATTTGCCTATCCGGATCCGAATGCCCCTGCAATTTGTAAGGCAATCCTACCTGCATGCATGCAATTACACGATATAGAAGATCTTGTTAGCGCACTTGCCGATTATTAGGGTTTCGCCTTTTTATACGAATACGCGAGTACGATGACACCAAAAAGAACAGCAGGTATCGAAAGTATTTGACCCATATTCAAGGTTAAATTATTCTCGAAAGCACTCTGATTTTCTTTTAAGAATTCATAAAAAAATCGCAGGGTAAATAGCACGATCATAAAAGAGCCTGTCATCAAGCCCTCTTGTGTACTCTTCTTTTTCTTTGACCAAAACCACATCAGCAAAGCAAAAATAAGTAAGCAAGAAAGTGCTTCATACAATTGGGATGGATGACGCGCTAAAACCAAATTGGGGTCGCCATAGGGATTAAATTCGGTGTCTCTCAAAAACTTAAATCCCCAAGGCAATTCCGTGGGCTTCCCAATGATTTCTGAATTCATCAAATTCCCCATGCGAATAAAAAAGCCTGCCAATGCTACTGCTGGCACAATTCGATCGGTAATGTAGAGATAGGACATGCCTGCATTTTTACGTGCGAAAAGATAAAAAGCAATAAAGAGTCCGATTGCAGCGCCATGCGAGGCCAAGCCCGAAAACGGAGGTGTAATCATCTGCAAGAAAAAACGAAGCGGATCAGCCTGTAATAAAGGGAATTCATAGAAGAAATAATGTCCAGCACGGGCCCCTACAATCGTAGCCACCATCGTGTACATCAAGAGTTGGTCCGCTTGTTCCGTACTGCGTCCCTCCTTTTTGAACATGTAATTCACAACACGAAAGCCGGCGAGAAAAGCCATGGCAAAGAAGAAGCCATACCAACGAATCGGAAAACCGAAAAGGTCAACAATAACGGGATTAGGGTCCCAAGAAATAAAAGCTATGGACATGGGCTGATCGAATGAAACCCAAAATTAAGAGAATTTTTAAGAATTAACGCGATACTTTACGAACAAGCACTTGGATTGATTTCTTGATCACTTTTGCAGGATAGAGTCTTTGAGGTAAGCCTAAACCAAACATAGTTTGCGAGGAAACTAGCAGCACTGAAAGTACGATGAGTGTTCTAAGACGATTTTTCATAACACAAACATACAACATAAATAGTACTATGCAATACAAGGTACTATATTTTTATACCTCAGTTTAGAATTCGTAGCCTTGATAGGTCTTTTCGTCGATTGCATGTACTGGTCTTATCGTTTTCAAATCATCTTTGCATACGATTGGACGGGACTACGCGTTCAATACGTGTTAAACTTTAAATTTTAGATCTATGAGAAAGTTAATTCTTTTCGCCTTGGCGAGTACCGCAATGTTATCGTCTTGCACGCAGGAAAATGAAATTGCCCCACAAGGCTTTCAAGCGACCAACACAGCCAATGTGCCACAAGCTGTGCAATCAACCATTAAACAGACTTACCCATCTGCACAAGTAGCCTATTCGATTCTACAGCCCAATGCCTTGTATGTCGCGGATGTGACAACAGCGACAAGCGAAGCGCAAGTTGTCATTACTTCAAAAGGTAGTATTCGGGAAGCTTTTTCAAAAATTGACTCCATAGCGCTACCGGCAAGTGTTTTAACCTATTTGTCGACTAATTTCCCAGGTTACGTCATGTTACACGCGTCCCAAAAGACAACGGGTGCACCGACAGGCTATCGTGTGGAATTAAAATACAAAACTGATTTTTACTCTGTGATTTTTGATGATAAAGGTGCATTTGTCTCACAAACAACCGGCATGCCCGGAGGTCCAAAAGGAGGAGGCAAAAAAGGTAGCCATGGTCCCACAGTAACTGGGTTAGTCCTGACTGATTTACCAGTAGGCGTTCAAACAGCACTTAATGGGTATACCTTCAAGCGTGCGATGGCCAAAGTCGATGCATCTGGCGCAACAATTTATCACATTCACGCTGAGAAAGCTGGAATTGAATATGATTTAGCTGTAGACGCTACGGGTAAAGTCTTATCAAGCAAAGAAATCCCTGCAAAACCCGAAATTAGTAAGTCGGACCTAACAACACTTCCAACAGCAATTGTTACGTATTTGAATACAAATGCAGCCGGATGGGTGCTAAAAAATGCGCTTAGTATCTCGGCAGACAATGTAACAATCCATTACCATGTTGTCGTAACAGTAGGAACATCTGTTCAAACTTACATGTTCGATAAGGATTTCAATATAATCCAAAATGCAGGAAAAGGACCAAAAGACAATCCAAGCTTACCGAATTTCACGGTTGCTGAAATTACCCAAGCACAATTACCCGCCGCGGTAATCACCTACCTGAATACAAACTATGTGGGTTGGAACTTCACCAAAGCACAATCCGTTTCAGCTGATACGACGATTAAGGAATATGAAGTATTCATCGCCGTAGGAAACAAAGCCTACAAAGTGGAATTCGATGGAAATGGTGTTTTTCAAGGCGCGAAATTGAAATAATATTCGCTCTACCTTTATCAAAAAGGCTTGCTTCGGCAGGCCTTTTTGGTTTATTTTGAGGCATGCAAGAAATCGAGCCATCCTTCCAATGGGAATCTATTTACAACGCGGCGCATGATCGCAAATCCCCATTTTATGGTCGGGCCTATTCGCAAACGGAATACGAAAATGACATTTATGGGTATTACATTCATCCGCTTTGGGATGAGATCGATTCCGAAACACTTTATTGCAAGATTCTTTTTACTGATTATCAACTAACATACAGCATTATTGAATTGTTTGGGGAATGGAATGATACCCTGCACAATGACATCATGTTGTTGAAACGCCAAGTTATCGACCATCTGTTAGCCGCGGGAATCAAGTATTTTATTCTGGTAGGCGAAAATGTCTTCAATTTTCACGGAAGCTATGAAGATGATTATTACGCCGAATGGTTCGAAGAAGTTGAAGACGGTTGGATCGTTGGTCTTCATTTCGCAGAATTCGTTGAAAAAGAATGGGCGAAATACCATGTGGATTATTACATCAATTTTGGAGGAAATCTGCAAGTACCTCATTGGCGCACCCTAAAACCAGAAATGATATTTTCATATTTACACCATGTAATGAGTAAACGCCTGGGACCCGCATAAATAATATACAATCAGGATATCAATCCATTCAAATTCTACTACATTCGCTTTTTATCAATTATACCTATGAAAAACCTAATACTATTTTGCTTGTTAAGCATTTCCTTCTTCGGTTTCGCGAAGAAACCCGATACTCGTTATTATGAAATGCGCATTTATTATTGCCACCCTGGCAGATTAGATGCACTTATTCAACGATTTACCAACCACACAACAAAAATTTTCGAAAAACATGGCATGACAAATGTGGGCTATTGGATTCCGAACAACAATACAGAAAACGCTTTATATTACATTTTATCCTACCCAAGTCAAGCGGCGCGTGATAGCTCTTGGAGTCATTTTGGAAAAGATCCCGAGTGGAAGGAGGTAGCGAAAAAATCAGAAGAAAGCGGTAAAATCGTCGCAAAAGTAACAAGCATCTTCATGCAAGCGACAGATTTCAGCCCGAAAATCAAGCCGTCAAGTGCAGATGTTGACCGCACTTTTGAGATGCGAACCTACACAGCAGCACCAGACAAATTACCGAATGTTTTAGCTCGTTTTCGTGATCATACAACGAAGCTATTCAAAAAGCATGGCATGGAAAACATAGCCTACTTTACAACCCTTCCAAAAGACGGTTCGCAAAGCAAATTATTGTATTTCTTGGCTCATAAGAGCGAAGCCGCTGGCAAAGCAAGTTTTGATGCTTTCCGCTTAGATCCGAAATGGATTGCGGTAAAAGAAGCCTCAGAAAAAGACGGAAAAATCGTTGAGAAAGTAGAATCTATCTACATGAGCCCAACGACATTCTCTACAATTCGATAAATGCTCGTATCTTTGGACGTGGTATTCAAACGCCACGTCCAAAAATATGCAGTGGATTAAGAAAGGTTTGTTGTTTTGCCCAGATGGCAAATCAACCTGGAATCAAAGAGGCTATGCACATGTCGTTTGTGCAGACACGTCCTACGAAGACAAAATCAGACTCTACTATTCTGCGCGCGATGAAAAAGGACGCTGTCAGGCTTCGTTCATCGACTTAGATGCAAACAATCTTTCCAATATACTCTACGTGCACCCTGAACCCATCTTGGATTTAGGAGTACCCGGAACTTTCGACGATTGCGGTATTATGCCAACCTGGTTTATGCAGCATGGCGACGAAAAATGGCTATATTACATCGGCTGGACCGTTCGAAATACGATTCCTTACCACAATGCCCTAGGGATTGCAAGCTCCATAGATGGCACCCATTTTACCAAAAAATTCAACGGACCCATCATTAGTACAAGCGCAACAGAGCCCTATTTTAATGGATCTGCCTGCTTTTTATTCGATGATGGAAAATACAAAGCTTGGTACTTAAACTGTACGCATTGGTTGGAGGATCAAGGACTCATGGAGCCTTGTTACCACATTAAATATGCCGAATCAATGGATGGAATCCATTGGGATCGTAAGGGTCAGGTGGCCATCGATTACCGGGACGAAGTAGAAGGTGGCATTTCGAGACCTAGCGTCATCATTGAAAACGGCCTGTATAAAATGTGGTTTTCTGCTAGAGCAATAACAGATTACCGGACAAACCGTGACCGCTCTTACCGCATTTACTATGCTGAATCCCACGACGGAATTCATTGGACGCGTTTCGATGAACAAGTAGGCATCGATGTGAGCGAAAACTCAACAGATTGGGATTACACCATGATTGAATATCCGCTTGTCATTCAGCACAAGGGCAAGAAAATCATGTTCTATAACGGAAATCATTTTGGTCAAACGGGCGTAGGTTATGCCGAAATGGAATAATAAGAATGAATTTTTCGCATTACGATAAACACCTTTTTCCAGGTTCTCAAACGCCCAGCAATCCCAAAGTGAGTGTTTGCTTCATTACTTACAAACATGAAGCCTATATTCGCACAAGTTTGGATGCAATCTTGGAACAGCAAGTAAATTTTGACTTTGAAATCATCATCGGCGAAGATCATTCTCCCGATGGAACTGCGGACATTGTCCGAGAATATGCTGAAAAGTATCCTGAAAAAATCAAGGCCTATATACGTCCCGAAAACATCGGAGCTAAGCATAATTTTCTCCATTGTTTTTTTAATTGCCAAGGCGAGTACATCGTACACATTGAAGGTGACGACTACTGGACCGATCCCTTAAAATTACAACGCCAAGTTGACTTTTTAAACCAGCATCCTAATGCATCCGCTTGTTTTCACAATGCTGAAATCATTTTCGAAGACGGTAGCAATCGGGCACCCCAATTAATCAATTCGCCGGACCAAAAACCTTGGATTGAATCTGCCGACTTTCTCGTAGAAAAAGAAACATGGTTTATGGCCACGGCTGCGGTGATGATGCGTCGGAAATTTGCGCATCCCCTACCCGAATGGTTTCTACACTCAAAAAGTGGTGATATCCCCTTGTACGTTATTTTAGCCGAACAAGGGCCTATTGGCTATCTACCTGAGGTCATGTCGGTTTATCGAAAAAATGAAGGCGGAATCAGTATGACCGACCACGTATATTCGGATGCCTTTATCAAAAACCGCATTTTCATGTATGCGAGCATTAATGCCCATACGAAATTCAAATACAATTACCTGATCAAACCCATCTTGCAGGCCTATTATTTGATGCGCATGGATTGCCTAGAAAACAAATCCAAGTTCCACAAAAAAGCCTTCTATTTTAGTCGGGCAACCTTATTGAACCCTCCCCGAACCTCCAAGGCATGGAAGAGCTATTTAAAAACAAATTTATTAAGCCCCAAAAGCCTTTTGGCCTATCTGAATTTTCGCGCTAAATTGAACGAATTCATCAAGCGATAAATTTGCATTTTTTGCCGAATTAAAAGACCTTTACAACAAAGCGTCTTGCTAAACCTATTATCATCACATGAAAAATTCCTTTCGCGGACGATTGTCCATTATCGGTTCATTATGCCTTTTAGCGTACTTAGGTATCTCATCTTTCCAAAAAAACGAACACCAACGCTGGGGCCAGGCACTTTTAGATTCATTAACAGAATCGCAAAAACATGAGGCAGGAAACGCATTAGCAGGATTACAAATCGACCCCGATCTGGAAATTACGACGTTTGCGACAGAACCCATGCTGAAGAATCCCACCAACATGGACATCGATTCCAAAGGGCGCGTTTGGATAACGGAGGCATTTAACTACCGACCAGCCATTGCAGGCAATCCCACAAATCCCGCGGGAGATCGCATCATCATATTAGAAGACACCAACGGCGATGGTCGGGCTGACAAGCAAAAACTATTTTATCAATCGCCAGAAATCAATGCGCCGCTCGGAATCGCTGTATTGGATAGCATGGTCATCGTGGCACAAAGTCCGTATATCTGGCGTTTTTTCGATGATAATCATGATGACAAGGCGGACCGTAAAGAAATTATGTTTCAGGGAATCGGCGGAGACCAGCATGATCATGGAGCACACGCATTTACCTTTGGGCCTGATGGAAAATTATATTTCAATTTCGGCAATGAGGGAAAACAATTATTGGACGCCAAAGGAAATCCTGTATTAGACCAAGATGGCGACATTATTGGGCCCAATAAATACAAACAAGGCATGGTCTTCCGTTGCAATGTAGATGGCACGCAAGTGGAATGTTTAGGCCATAACTTCCGTAACAATTTCGAAGTGGCTGTGGATTCTTATGGTGCCATGTGGCAATCGGATAATGACGACGATGGGAACAAAGGCGTTCGGATTAATTCCGTTTTCGAACATGGAAACTATGGTTATACGGATGAAATGACGGGTGAAGGCTGGTCGGTGAAACGCACCAACATGGAATCCGAAATTCCCTTCCAACATTGGCATTTAAACGACCCAGGCGTAGTTCCCAATATGTTACAAACGGGTTCAGGTTCCCCAACAGGTATACTCGTTTATGAAGGTCAATTACTGCCAGCAAAATTCCAAAATCAAATCATTCATGCCGATGCGGGGCCTAATGTTGTACGCGCCTATCCGACAAAAGCGCAAGGTGCGGGCTATACGGCAAGTATCATCAATCTCGTAGAAGGCGTAAAAGACCAGTGGTTTCGACCTGCTGATGTCACGGTGGCACCCGATGGATCTATTTTCATTGCCGACTGGTATGATCCCGGTGTAGGAGGCCATCAAGCAGGCGACCAAAACAAAGGTCGCATCTACCGAATCGCTCCCAAAAACACCCCTTATCTCATCAAAAAGCTACACTTAGGTACAACCATGGGGGCCATTACAGCTTTATTTAATCCAAATCTTGCAACGCGGTATTTAGGATACAAGGCACTCCAAGGTTTTGGTGACAAGGCATTAAAAGACATAGCCTCTGTCTACCAAAACGAAAACAATCTCCGTTTAAAAGCGCGTTTATTCTGGTTGCTAGCCCAAAGTCCTGACGGGTTAAGTTACATGGATAAAGCCTTATCGAATCCGTCCGCTGAATGGCGTATGATGGCTATTCGAGCGATGAAAATGCGTCCTTTCGATGCATGGAAGGCGATGGCTCAACGGGTAGTAAAAGATGCAGATTTTCAGGTAAAACGTGAATTAGCCATAGCGCTACACCATGTGAAAAACTCGGAAGCAGATGCCATATGGGCTGCATTAGCTAGCCAACATAACGGCAATGACCGTTGGTATTTAGAGGCATTAGGCATCGGCGCAGACCGAACATGGGATGCCCGCTTAGCTGCTTACTTAGCCTTAAAGCCGGCTGATTCACCGGCATTCCGCGATATTATTTTCCGGGCTAGAACTTCGATGGCAAATACTTACTTGTTTCAATACTTACAAGAGGCTAAGCCTTTGAACGAAAAATTACGCTATTTCCGCGCACTGGATTTCGTTCCTGGTGAGGAAAAATCGGCCCTATTGGTTCAGTTAATCAATAAGCAACTCAAAAATGATGCTGCGGCAACCTTGATTGCCATACGCCATTTATCGCCTGCATACATTCAAAAAAATGCGTTGGCACGAGCAACCGTCATCAAATTAATGCCTAAAAACGATGTAGATGAATACACCAAACTGATTGAAAAATACAATTTGGGCGAACTGAAACCGGATTTACTGCAGATGATTTTGAGCAAAAAAGGAGGCCGACAAGCTGCTAAGGCCATCTATGCACTTCCAAATGGGGGTCAATTCATTAAGTCGAATTTTGAGAAAGGAAACAATGCGGTGAAACGATCCATCATCGATGCCATCCGCTGGCAAGGAAATAAAGAAAGTATCGCATTACTAAATCAAACGATGTTAGATACAAGATTGGAGCTCATTGTCCGTAAAGATGCAGCGAAGGGAATCGGAAACTCCTATCCTGCTGGGGAAGATTTTGTATTGAAAGCCTTGAAGGAAAAACAAATCCCGGCCAACTTAATTCCATCAGCCGTTGAATCGGTGAGTAAAGCTTGGCGTAAAGGCGTACGTGTGGAAGCAAACACCTATTTAAGCGGTACACAAAGTAATGCCAAAACAAAACACCCTGCTTTAAACGATTTAATTAATCTAAATGGCGTAGCAAAAAATGGCATCAAGGTATTTGTCGAACAATGTGCTATGTGCCACCAAATCAACAATGAAGGCATCGATTTCGGCCCTAAATTATCCGAAATAGGCTCAAAATTATCGAAAGAAGGCATGTATTTATCAATTCTTCATCCCAATGCGGGAATTGGATTTGGCTATGAAACGTTTGAGATTACGACAAAAAAAGGAGATGTTTATCAAGGCATTGTGACCTCTAAAAACGAGACCGATATCGTATTAAAATTACCCGGTGGAAGTGTCCAAAATTTCAAGACTTCAGCATTAAAATCAGTCAGACAATTAGATAACTCGATGATGCCCGATGGACTTGCAGATGGTATTTCAACAAGCGAATTAACCGATTTAGTGGAGTATTTAAGCACCTTAAAAAAGAAATAAAGATGAACCGTCGATCATTCAGCCAACTACTCACAGCTGGCGTATTAGGTAGCCAAGCTGTAAAAGGCCAAACCCCTGCTGAAAAACCATTCAGTTTAACATATGCGCCGCATTTCGGAATGTTCGAACAACATGCCGGCAAAGATTATATCGACCAATTGAAATTCATGCATGAAATGGGATTTCGTGCCTTGGAAGACAATGAAATGATGGAAAAACCGGTCGAGGTGCAAGAAAAAATCGGTGCGACATTAGGCCGTCTCGGCATGGAAATGGGTGTTTTTGTAATCAAATTCCCGGGTTTTTTCGATAAATCCCACATGACGACGGGTGATAAAACCTGGACTGATCTCTTTTTAAAATCTTGTCGGGAAGCAGTAGAAACCTCCAAGCGTGTCAATGCCAAATGGGCAACAGTGGTTCCGGGAAATTTCACGCGCAACTTACCGATGGGCATTCAAACTGGGAATGTCATCGAGGTATTAAAACGAGGTGCTGAAATCTTAGAACCTCATAAGCTAACAATGGTGCTGGAACCCTTGAGTGACAATCCTGATTTATTCTTACGCCATTCGGATCAAAGCTATATGGTCTGCAAGGCTGTTGATAGTCCTTCGTGCAAAATACTCTTCGACATGTACCACATGCAACGAAATGAAGGCAACATGATCAAGAACATGGATTTATGCTGGTCGGAAATCGCCTACTTGCAAATCGGAGATAATCCAGGCCGTAAAGAACCCGGAACGGGCGAAGTGAATTATGCCAACATATTCGAACACCTACGTCAGAAAAAATATACAGGAATTTTAGGCATGGAACATGGCAATTTTCATCCAGGAAAAGCGGGTGAATTAAAACTAATTGAAGCCTACCGAAAAGTTGACCAAGGATAAATTAGGATTTTTTGCAATTTAATTAGATATTCGCCTAATTATTTAAGCACTATGGAAGCAGCCTTCAAAGCGATTAATGATGCCACCCGAAGAGAGATTCTTCAATTTCTTATTCAGGGCCCACAAAATGCGGGACAAATTGCCAAACAATTTGATATGACCAAGCCGAGCATTTCGCATCATTTGGACTTATTGAAACAAGCACAATTAATTGATGCCGTTAAAAAAGGCCAGTTCATTCATTACAGTTTAAATAAAAAGGGATTTGAATCGATCCACCAGTGGTTTCAAGGTTTTGCCCAGCATTTTGAATTCCCTAAGCCTAAAATCCGACTGTAATTGTTGGTTTGCCATTTTTAAGATAAATTCGTAAAAAATATTCGCATGAGCTCCATTCTGCCTTCTTCCTTTTCATTCCTCGCTAGCCAAACACCACGTGATTTTATTGGTCTAGGTGTAATCCAATTACCGAAACGCAATTTCTTTCAGTCAATCGGGGATTTTTTCGCAACGAAGTCGGGCAGACAACGAATTTCCTTTTTATTGCTAGGAGGTCACGAAATCAAAACCATCCATTACCAAGGATCGGAGATCATAGGAACGAGCGATATCCCTAAAAACCTCATTGAATCCATTGAGATTCATGCATCCAAAACGGCAGATGGCTTAGTTGTCATTTCCAACATTGAGCTAATCGAATGCATGTCAGTAAATGACAAAGGGGTGAAGAAGTTAAAAACGCATCTATTCAATTTGATGCCTGCTTTACTCGGCGAAAATACCAGTCCCGTAAACAATGTAGCTGATATTGTCTGGGCACAGGAAAGCAGAAATTCGATTTTGGAAACCTTAAAAACCTGGAATACCAGCATTCAGGCAAACAAGTAATTATCCTACTGCTTCTTTTTCCACATCTAAGTCCAGCAGGTCTTTGGACTTAAAGGCAACGATTGTGACTAAAAATAGCGTCACACCAGCGCCGATTAACACAGAAGGGATTGTTCCAAAAAATTTGGCAGCAAGGCCAGACTCAAAAGCACCCATTTCATTCGAAGTACTGACAAACACACCATTCACGGAAGAAACACGTCCACGCATTTCATCAGGCGTAAATATGCGCAGGACTGTTTGACGTATAACGACACTCACGGAATCAAATGCACCGGTGAAGAATAAGGCCGTTACCGACAACCAAAAATTAGTTGAAAGTCCGAAAACCAAGGTCGCTACACCGAAACCTGCAATAGCTAACAACAAATTCCGCCAGGCATTTTTCAAGGGTGGAAAATAAATCAAGGTCAGCATGGTTACAACCGCTCCTACCGACGGAGCTGCCCGTAAAATTCCAAGACCCTCAGCACCTACCTTCAAAATATCCTCCGCAAAAATGGGCAAGATGGCAATTACACCCCCAAATAACACGGAAAACAAATCGAGCGAGATAGCATATAGGATGATTTTGGTTTTGAAAACGTATTCAATCCCTTCGCGTAAACTATGCCAGATGGATTCATGCATAACCTTTTTAGGTGGAACCGGCCGATTATCAATGAAAAACATACAAGCCATAACAGCCAACAGTAAACCAATGACAATTATCAAAGAACCGGCCAATCCCGCATAAGCATATAAAAACCCGGCCATCCCAGGTCCCAAAATAGAGCCTAATTGCCAGAAGGAACTATTCCACGTAGCAGCATTCGCAAACACCTCCTTCGGCACAAGAAAGGGATTCAACGATGAGGCCGCTGGGCTGAAAAAACCTTTGGCTAAACCGATTAGAAAAATAACAAAATAGATTAAATAAATATGAAAATCTGTCCCGCCTGAATTCAATTGCATTGCCGCGTAGAGCAATAATACAGAACCTAAAATGATCACCGAGAGCGAACCTTGCATGATCTTTTTCTTATCCCGATTATCAGCAAAATGTCCTCCAAACAAAACCAAAGATATATACGGAACAGCCTCCGCTAGACCGATTAAACCCAAGGCCAATGGATTGTGAGTCAGATGATATAATTCATAGGCCAAAATCACCTCCTGAATCAATAAAGCCATTGTAAACAGCGTATTTCCTGTTACATAAGCCCGGAATTCAGGATAACGAAGCGCCTGAAACGCATCTTTGGTCTTTATAAATTGCATAATATGTAAATCAATGGGCTCGCAAATGCCCATTCAGCCCAAGGGCGCATGTGCATCTGGGGCCTAAAATAGTAAATCCCCGCATGAATTCCCCATGTGAGAAACAATAAGGAACTAACATCTAAGTGAAAACCCCTAAAACTAATCATTATCAGCCAGGCAAAACTCATCCAAATCAATAATTGAATGATTGTCTTATTCCCTCCCGAATCAATCCAAGTAAATAAGCACAAATTCAACCAGGCTAAAAGAAACAGTGACATGCCCCACATCACTTGAAATCCCCCCATTATAATCATAGGTAATAAGACTCCCGCACTATAAATCAAGGCTGTGAAAAATTCCTTACTCCCCCAAAGCCTCCGAAAAAGACCAAAGGCCCAAGCTGCCCAATAGCCCACGAGAATGAATAATAAAATCACCCCTAGCCGAACAATCTCAAAATCCACACGAAATAATAGGTAGGCATTTACGCATGCCAGCAAGAGTAAAACCGAAAGTAAATTCCGTTGATTTTGCCTGTGAAATGTATGTAATTCATCAAGCGCATCCGATGACAAATTATCAATTTGCCTGTCGAGCCCATAAACCCAATACACCGAAATACCCAATAGCACATCATATTCCCACCGAGGCCAAACATGCAGGAAGGCATGGTAAAACATCATATGCAGCAACACTGCCCCAAAAACAACATCCAAACTCAAGAAATGAATGGTTTTAAAAAGGCGCATCTTTTCGTTTCAATACGACAAGCTCATCTCCTATTTGAATCTTACCTAAACTAATCGGAACCATTTGTTGGCCAAAATACACCTTGTTATCCTTCTGCCTAAATGACGCCAAGGCTTTCAACAAGCCTTTATCCACCTCACCCGTGCTTGGTTCGACATTCACCAACTGACAACGCGCGCAAGGTTTTGCTCCAAACAGATGAACAGCATGGATGGACAGTTCAGCAAATGTATCTTCTTCAAACGCGTCACAACCCGATATTAGGAGATTGGCACGAAATCGTAAAGGGTCATAGCATTTCCCATAAACGGCCTCAACCCGTTCATAAGATGCTTCAGATGCAAGCAAAATGGGTAATGAATCCGCAAAGGAACTTTGCTTTGATCCTGGCGTCTGGTAAATATCTTTAATTATCCGAGGGGAATCTTCTTGTTGCATCACAAGCCGGACAGGCTCTTGCAATAACGCAGAAAACCACTCAGACCAGCCCTCACCTACTTCAATTACATGCAAAGAATCCTCCCAAAGTTCCGCGACAAGCTCCTCTTTTAGCAGCGGCTGCGCCGACAAAACCTTCGACTTCCCCGTCGAATTGTCGAACACCATATAGCCTGATGCGACTTGACTTAAGGCAAATCGGGTCAAATCGGGACGGGTACGCTGGGCAATAAATTTTCCCTGATCATCTACCAGCATAAATCGACGATCTCCTACAAAACCTGCAGCGTCGACCATCACTTCATTCACAGCAATTGCTGCCAAGGATTTAATAGGAAATAGGTACAATTGTTTGACAAGAATCGAGCTCATGTTGCAAATTAGGCAATTCAACCGAAAATTCCCTATATGGTCTTATCGGCCTCCCCTTTCATTATGTGGCACAAAATACTTAAGTTTGTTGGTCATTATCAAAACCTATACAATATGAAATTATTTGGCCTGATTAGTTTAATTATACTAACAAGTCTTTCAAGCAAAGCACAAGAAGTATTACGTTTGGAAGATGCCATTCAACAAGGTTTGCAGAATCAATATTCAATTCAGATTCTTAAGAAAAGAGAAATACAGGCGGCAAATGACAATAGCCTGGGCAACGCGGGTTTTTTACCAACAATTACCGGGACAGCCACAAAGAATTATACCGTGTCAGGATTAGACCAAGAGTTTTTTGGTGGCCTGCGTGCTCCATTGGTTCAATCAGGGGTTAAATCGAATAATGGAAACGCAGGAGTTACCATGGCATGGACACTATATGATGGAAAAGGAATGTTCGTTTTGCGTGACCGATTTAAAGAACTCCAAAACCTAGGAGCCAAACAAACTGAGACGTCAATCGAAAATTTAATTGCACAGATTAGTACCCTATACTACGACATCATCCGCCAAGATTTGCGCGTAAATAATTTTCGAAAAGGCCTTGAAATTTCGAATGACCGACTAAAACTTGCCAAAGATCGCTACGAGGTAGGACAAGGTTCCAAGGTTGATTACTATTCGGCACAGGTGGATTATAACGAAGACAAGGCTTTATTACTCGCACAAGAACAATCTGATTTGAACACAAAAATCAGCTTAAACACCTTATTAGTACGTCCACACTTGACGAGCTTCCAAACCTTAGCAGTCATTGATTTATTACCTAAACTAAATTTGTCCGAGTTAAAGGAAATGGCCTTGAAGCAAAACCCAACACTGATGTTGGCCCTCGTTTCAAAAAAAATCAGCGATTTAGATACGCGAAATTTAAAGAGCCAACAAACACCTCAAATTGATTTGTTAGCCGGCTATGCGGTCAATAATGTGGTTAATGGCGCTGGATTTGGTGTTCAGCGTGGCTCGAGTGATGTATTCAATTATGGGCTACGTGCTACCATCAACATCTTTGATGGATACAATCAAAAGCGTCGGATTCAGAATGCAAAAATCAATGCGGAGATCGCTCAATTGCAAATAGAAGATACGAAAAACCAATTAATCGCTGCCATTGAGCGATCATACACCGCGTACGAAAATGCGTTGAATTTAATTTCGTTGGAAACGGAAAATTATACGATAGCTAAGCAAAACATTGATATCGCTTTTGACCGTTTTAAAATCGGTATTGCGACGTCTTATGAATTACGCGAAGTACAACGCAATGCAGTAGCGGCGGAAACGCGCTTAATTGAGGCGCGATATGCAGCGAAATCTGCCGAAATTGAATTGATCCGTTTAAGTGGCAATCTACTATAAACCTTGCTCTTCGTTCAATTGCTGTTGGTATAATTCGTAATACAAGCCTTTCTTGCGCATCAAAGATGCATGTTTTCCTTGTTCCACAATAAGCCCATCCTGTAGGACAAATACCCGATTTGCGAGTTTGGCAGACGAAACGCGATGCGAGATAATCAAACTCGTTTTATCCTGCATAATATTCTTTAAGTGCTTCAAAATCTTATGCTCGGTATGCGTATCCACGGCAGATAAGCAATCATCTAACACTAACATCAAGGGATTCTTTGCCAATGCACGCGCTAGGGAAACCCGTTGTTTTTGGCCGCCCGATAAGGTCACTCCACGTTCGCCCAAAATCGTTTCAAATTGATCTGGGAAATCCATGATGTTATCATAGACATCAGCAAATCGCGCAGCTTGTTTCATCTGCTCTTCCGTTAAATCATCTTGACCAAATCGAATATTTTCTGCAATCGTTGTTGAAAACAAAAAGACATCCTGCGGCACAAAACCCAAATGCTTACGAACATGTTGGATGTCCCAATCACGCAAAGGAATATCGTCCAATAAAATATCTCCCCCAACGGGATCATAAAAGCGTGCCATCAACAAAGCAATGGTACTCTTACCTGAACCGGTTGTCCCCAACAAGGCCACAGATTCCCCCGCATTGATTTCGAGATTAATATCCTTCAAAACCGCTCGATCCGTTCCTGGATAGGTAAAACACAAATCGCGGAACGTCCATTTACCTTGAATCGGTTGCGAAATTTGCTTACCGGGAATTAATTCGGATTTGATATCTAAAAATTCATTGATACGCTTTTGGGAAGCAGCCGCCCGTTGAATTTGCGAACTCGTCCAGCCTAAAGCGGTAACTGGCCAGGTCAACATGAATACATACATGATGAATTCGGTGATATTCCCTAAAGTCATCCGACCTGCCATGACTTCATTGGACCCAACATACACGACCAAAAGCGTACTAAAACCGACCAGCAAAGAGATCAATGGGGTAAACAAGGAATCAATCTTCACGAGATCCAAGGACTTTTTTCGATAATTGGCCGAAGCCACCGTAAATGCCTCCAAAGATTGCTTCTCGCGTACAAAGGATTTCAAGACCCGAATACCCGAAAATGCTTCCTGAACAAAGGTCGAGATGGTAGACAAACCGGCTTGAATCTCCTCCGACTTCTTGATAATCAATGAATTAACATAATAAATACTAAACGACAGGATTGGAAGAGGTAAGAGCACATACCACATCAAAGTCGTACTCACGTGATACATGTAATAAATCACGAGGGCAAAAACGGTAATCAAATTCAGGCCATACATAATGCTAGGGCCTACATACATACGAACCTTACTTACATCTTCCGAAATACGCGCCATAAGATCCCCCGTATTTTGTTTACGGTAGAACGAGAGCGGAAGCGTTTGATAATGTGCATATATTTCTTGTTTCATCTCAAATTCAATGTGACGCGACATCACAATCAAAGTTTGACGTACCAAAAACAAGAAAACACCTTTGATAAATGCCATTAAAACAATCAAGGCACCATAATAAAACAAAGTGCTAGCAAATACCTCGTAAAAAACCGTTTGCAAAGAAAATCCCTTGAACAGAAAATAGACATCAATGGTCTCGGTCACTAAATCCAAGGCAAAACGAACCAATTGCGCAGGGACAACTCCGAAAAAATTGGAACAAAAAGTAAACAGCATTCCTAAGAGGAGAAGCCATTTATATTTCCAGAAGTATTGATTCAGATGACTAAGTGCGCCCATGTATGGAATAAGTTGGCGTAAAGATAGGACCTTTCTAAATTAAAATTTGTAATTTTGTGTTTTACAAATCAAGAACGCTCTTTATTTTCGGATGGTTAACAGAAGACTACTACGGGTCAAAGCATTTCAACAAATGTATGCCTTTTGGACGCAGGAACGCGCGCAATACCAATTAGCCTTTGATGGCTTACAA
>JACCDX010427314.1_pt1 | contig 57459 bp, 60 predicted proteins | sample 7449681 | NCBI WGS metagenome assembly JACCDX01 (sample SAMN15323450, study PRJNA562643) | freshwater metagenome | isolation source: river surface water | place: USA:Blue River Watershed | collected 2017-08-18
AAATGCCACCGGCACCTGAAGGAGAAATGCCACCGGCACCTGAAGGAGAAATGCCACCGGCACCTGAAGGAGAAATGCCACCAGCACCTGATGAAGAAATGCCGCCAGCACCTGATGAAGAAATGCCACCAGCACCTGAAGGTGAAGAGATGCCGACAATGGGTGATGAAGAAACATCAACAATGGACGATGATGAAATGGGCCCATCAGGTCTAAAGATGATTCAAAAACTTACAGGAAAATTAAGTCAAAAAATTAGAGCTTTCGATAAAGATAAAGGGATGGATTCCCAAGATATTAAATATGTTATTAATTCAATAATCTCTGCAATTGATATTAAAAATTTAGACGACGACGATAGAGAAGAAATTGTCGATAAGATAGAAGGTTTTGATGAAGATTATGGAATGTCAGATGAAGGTGATTTTGATTTATCTGATGAAGACGAAATGAATATGCCTGATATGGGTGATATGGGTGATGAAGGAGAAATGCCACCAGCACCTGAAGGAGAAGAGATTCCTGCACCTCCGGTAGAAGAACCTAAAGAAGGGTATCAAAATGTAATGGATTCCATTTTTTCTGAATCAAAAGTAGAAAAAGTATTGTCAAAATACTTTAATATCAAAGAAGATGAAAGACCAATATTAGAAAACAAAAAGAAAGTAAATTATTTACAAGAAAAATTAAATAAAATACAACAGAAGAAAGATTTAATTGAATTTTCAGTAAGTAAAAAACAAGAAATAAAGGGTCTTAGTCTTTTAGAGGATTATAGAAACTCCACTTTAGTTGGTAAAACCAATAAAGGAAATTTAGTTTTGAACATTAACGGTAAACAAGTAAAAGTAACACCAGAAGGAAAAACTTTATGACGTTAGTTTTTATAAACGAATTGGGGCCAAATTTTAGAGGTGATAATATATATGAGTTTATATTTTCAGATGTTGACGACGTATACGGTGAAGAGTGGGAAAGTGAAACTGCAAATGGTAAACCAACACCACCACATGTTGAGTTTATAAAAAAGGTTGGCGTTTTAAAAAACTCCGATATTGAATTAGAGTTAATACAAAACTCTGATTTTTTTGGGATGTATGATGCGGTTGATGGTGTAATTGCTTTAGGTTGGGAAAAACCTGATAATTACGAAGGAAAAAGATTAGTGTTTCATTTTGGAGACAAATTAGAAACTGTTGAGAATAAATTATACGAAAAAGATATCGTATTAAAATGGGAAAAAAATTTAGTTAGTGATGAAAAATATGAATCCTAAATTAGTTAGACTTTTACACGAGGGGTTTTCAATTAATACTTTGGAAAACCTTTCTAAAGAACAAATTAATGTGTTACATTCTAAAATTGTAAATGAGCAACCTAAACCTGTTGAAAAAACAGTGACTTCTAAAGTCATTGAATTACCAACAGGGGCGAAAACGGCAATTGCGGGTTCAACAGTAACTAATCAAGGAGGTAAAACTATTATTACTACAACACCAACTGAAGGTGAATTAGAAGAAAAGGAAGAATTTGATTCTATGGATGCCAATAAAGGTGAAGACGACCAAGACCCAATTCAGAAACAGGGTCCTGATGCTATGCCAACAGAAACAAGACTACAAGAAAAGGCAGTTTCAAAACAACAACAAAAAATTATGGGATTAGCTCTTTCAGTTAAGAAAGGGGATACACCAAAGTCAAAAGTTTCAAAATCGGTTGAAAAAATGTCAAAAGAAATGTCAAAAAAAGACCTCGAGGACTTTGCTTCAACAAAACATAAAGGATTACCAAAAAAAATAGAAGCAACTGAAAGTGTTAAAAAAGGTGTTAAAAGAAATGACCAAAAAGATATGATTGATGGGGTTATTGAAATTCTTAAAAAAGTTAAAGATATTAACAATAGAAAATCCATCGCAAAGGATATGGTAAACAAATTTAAAAGAGAAGGTATACAAACCGATTTTAATAAATTTATGGAAGATTGTGGGGTGGATGATACAAAAAAACCGGTTAAAAATATAGGGATAAATAAAAGTGATGAACAAAAAAAGTCTAAAAAAATAGAAGAAAGTATTTTAAGTATTATTCAAAATCACTTACCTCCACACACAACAAAAGGTGAAGTGATGAGGTCCCTTAATAAAAGAAAATAATGATGAATGTCTTTATCAAAAGAACAAATATTACTAGAGTATGCTAAATGTGTAAATGATACTCCGTACGCACTCAAAACCTATCTACAAACTTACGATAATACCCAATCTAAATACGTTCCATTAGAATTGTTTAATGACCAAGTTACGTTAGTTAAAGACTACGATACTTGCGAAGAAAATATTGCTTTGAAGTATCGTCAGGCGGGGGTATCCACGGTAACTTCTGCTTGGGCATCAAAAAGGTTGGTGTTTGCCAAAAAATCAAAACCAGAAAAGATTCTAATTATTGCAAACAAAATGGACACCGCAATGGAAATGGGTAATAAGGTCCGTGCATTTGTTGACCAATGGCCTTCATGGTTAGGTGTTACATTTTCAAACGAAAAGAATTCACAAAGACACTTTAAATTAACCAATGGTTGTGAGGTAAAGGCTGTTGCAACATCAAAAGATGCTTTGCGTGGTTATACACCAACAATATTAATATTCGATGAGGCCGCATACATTAACGCTGATGAAGATTTCTGGTCTGCTTGTATGGCATCCCTTTCAACAGGAGGTAAAGTTATTGTAATTTCAACACCAAACGGATTTGACCCAATTTATTATTCAATTTATAGTCAAGCGGTAAAAGGGATGAACGACTTTAAGATTACAGAGATGTACTGGTTTCGTGACCCACGTTACTCCAAAGATTTAAAACTTATTAAATGTAACGATATTGTTCATTACATGTTAAATAGGGGTGATTATAATGATAGTGAAATAACATTAGATTATTCAGAAACTAAAGTTAGTGATAGAGATTTTGAAGATATAAAAAGAAAAATAGAACATGGGGGGTACAAACCTTATAGTTCTTGGTTCGAAGCAATGGCTAAAAAGTTAAAGTTTGATAAAAGAAAAATATCACAAGAACTTGAATGTAACTTTTTAGGTTCGGGGGATAGTGTTATACCTGCCGAAACCATGAAAAAAATAAAAGAAAATCATATTAGAGAACCTGAAAATAAATTTATGGGAGGGGCTCTTTGGCAATGGAAAGAACCGGTAAGTGGTCATAGATATATTATGGGTGTTGACGTATCAAGAGGGGATAGTGAGGATTTTAGTACATTATCTATTATTGATTTTGATAATAGAGAACAAGTTTTAGAATATATTGGTAAAGTCCCGCCTGATGTTTTGGCGGAAATTGCATTTAAGTGGGGGACAATGTATAGTGCATTTATTGTTATTGACATTACCGGAGGTATGGGTGTCTCTACATCTAGAAAATTACAAGAATTAGGTTATAAAAATTTATATATCGATGGGGTCAATCCTGCCGATAAATGGAAATGGGATCCAAAATCACAAGATAAAATACCAGGAATTAACTTTAATTCAAAACGTGTTTTAATTATCCAAGCCTTTGAAGAATCGTTAAGGTTTGATTTTGCTTTGAGGTCACAAAGACTATTTAACGAATTAAATACTTTTGTTTATGTTAACGGTAGACCTGACCATCAAAAGGGTCAACATGATGATTTAATCATGGCATTTGCGATGGCTATATTTGTTGGTGAGACTTCTTTTGCTCAATTAGAAAAGGCGACGGAACAAACAAAAGCAATGTTAGAGTCTTGGACAACAGAAACTAACACATTTAGAGATAGTTCCCAAAATTATAACCCAAGTTTGCCGTCTAACCCATACGGTAATATGAATTACGGGAGACAAGAGGTAAGCAAAAGTGATTATGAAAAGTATTTATGGTTATTCGGTGGTAGAACAGTTTAATTTATAACAACTAACACTATTATTTAAGTAAAAAAAATTATGGCACAAGATAAAATGACAGTATGGCAAAGATTAGGTAAGGTTTTCGGACCTAGTGCCACCTTAGACCAACAAGCACCTGTTTTTAAGTTTGATAAAAAAGAACTACTCAAAACTACGGATAAGACTGAGTTTGAAAAAGAAAAATTACAAGCACAGCAAACTATGTACATTGGTAAACAATGGCAAAAAGTTGAGGGTAATCTATACCAACAGGCGGTTTATTATGAACCAACAAGAATGGCGTCATATTATGATTATGAATCAATGGAGTATACTCCTGAAATTTCTGCAGCACTAGACATATATGGGGAGGAGTCTACCACACCTGATAAAGATGGTCATATTTTACAAATTTATTCAGAGTCAAAAAGAATTAAATCGGTATTAGCCGATTTGTTTAACAACAAATTAGATATTAGTACAAACTTACCTATGTGGACAAGAAACACTTGTAAGTTTGGGGATAACTTTGTTTATTTAAAATTAGACCCAGAAAAAGGTGTAGTTGGTTGTCAACAATTACCTAATATTCAAATAGAAAGATTAGAAAAAGGGATGAGGTTCCAACCTGATAAGTACTCACAAGAAATGGAGAATGATGCTTTGAAGTTTACTTGGAAAGAAAAGAACATGGAATTTAATACATGGGAAATTGCTCATTTTAGAATTTTAGGTGACGATAGAAAACTACCTTACGGTACTTCTATGTTGGAAAAATCGCGTCGTATTTGGAAACAACTTTTATTATCTGAAGATGCGATGTTAGTTTATCGTGTATCAAGAGCACCTGAAAGAAGGGTGTTTAAAGTATTTGTTGGGAATATGGATGATAAAGATGTTGACCCATATGTACAAAGAGTTGCTAGTAAATTTAAAAGAGACCAAATTTCAGACCCACATACAGGTAACGTTGATATGAGATATAACCAATTAGCAGTAGACCAAGATTACTTTATACCCGTTAGAGATGCTGCGGCTACAAACCCAATAGAAACATTACCAGGTGGTACAAATTTAGCGGAGATTGCAGATATTGAATATATCCAAAAGAAATTAGTTACGGCATTAAGAATTCCTAAAGCGTATTTAGGTTTTGAAGAGGCGGTTGGTGACGGTAAAAACTTATCATTATTAGATATTCGTTTTGCAAGAACAATTAATAGAATTCAAAAATGTATGATTGCCGAATTAAACAAAATTGCAATCATTCACTTATTCTTATTAGGGTTTGAAGATGAATTAACAAACTTTACATTAGGATTACATAACCCATCAAAACAATCTGATTTATTGGGTATTGAATTATGGAAAGAAAAAATCACATTATATAAAGATGCGGTTGCTGAGATTCCAAACACGGTGTCTCCTGTATCAGCATCTTGGGCTAAGAAACATATATTAGGATTCTCTGATGATGAGATTAGATTAGACATACAACAACAAAGAATTGAAAGGGCAGTTGCTGCTGAATTAGGTAAAACCGCCGAGGTTATTACTAAAACGGGATTGTTTGATAATATTGATAAGTTATATGGTAAAAAAGATGGCGAACCGGCAGGTGAAGCAGGTGCTGAGGCAGGTGCTGAGGCAGGTGCAGATATGGGTGGAGCAATGGGTGGAGCCCCAGAAACCCCTGAAGCACCGGCTGATGCAGGGGCAGCAGTAACTCCCGAAGGGTTTAACAAAAATGATTTGAATATATTATTAGAAGAAAATTTGTTTGGGGGAGGAGATTATATGGATTTAGCAAAAGGAAGAAATTCATTATTAGAAATCAACGATAAATTGAAGGATTTACTAAGTTAGTAAATATTTATAATTAAAAACATTATGAACACGTTCGGAACAATCAAAACAAAAATAGAAAATGCGTCTGTTGACCAATATGGTAAACCAACTTTTAAAACATATATGAATCAGTTAAAATCTATGGTTTTAGAAAATAAAGATTTAGCGGAGCTGTATTATATTTATGACGACCTTTCACAAAAAAAAGGATTAAGTAATGATATCGCAATTGATTATATTAACGAATCAATTGAATATTCTCAAATTCTACTTGAGAATAACGAACGAGAACTGATGAAAGTTGACAAATGGATTTCTTCAATTAATAAAGGAACTGAAAACAACTATAAAGATTTAGATATAACCATATATAACAAATCTATTAAAAATTTAGAGACAGTATTAGAATCTAAAAAAAGAATTATTAATACTATTATTTCTGAAGATAAAAAACAAATTAAAGAATCTATTAATTTACCACTTGACACCATGTTAAAAGTGGCCAATGATAAATTAAATAAAGAGTTATTAAACATTAGTGAATCAGAAAGAAAAGAATTGTTAGACTTATCTTTGTTATCTGAAAATGAAATAAAATCAGAAATTGATACTTTAAAAGAAAGTGTTATATCTAATTTAAAAGTGTCATTAAATGAATCAAAAGAAAACGATTTAAAAGAAACTATAGAAAACACAATTAAAAAAATTAAAGACTCTAAATACGACAAATATAATTTATATAAATTAAGAAAATTAAACAAAGGTTTATGATTGATTTTTTTAAATCTATGATGGAGGGAGCAAATGGTGGGATATCCTCAAAAAGATTTGTTGGATTAATGTGCTCAATATCACTGATTATATCACTTTTTATCTCTATGTTTAGTTGTGGAAAATACGAACCTTCACCACTTTTAGTTGAGACAATTGGGTTATTAACTTTCGGTTGTTTAGGGTTAACCTCTTTAGATTTTTTTACACAAAAAAAAGGAGATAAAAAATAATTAGGACTCTAAAGTTTTCTTTTTTTGTAGATAACTTGCTTTTTTATTTTGTTCTCTTTTTTTAACTGATTTTTTAGTAAATTCTTGACGTTCTCTTAATTTTTCTAATTGTTTTGTTTTATACACTTTAAACTTATACTGTTTCAGTGCTTGTTCAATAGATCCGGCATTTTTTACCTTAATAATAATCATATATTTTTTTTGTTTTTTTATATAAATATACAGACTTTTCTGAATTTTGACAAATTTTATTTTTTCACTTACATTTATTAAAACAATAAACTCATAAGGTATGAAGAATGAAAAAAGGAAAGACATCAAAACTAAATGTTTTTGATGATGCGAAATGTCACTACGGAACCGTTGACTCAAAAAATTTTAAATCAGTTTACGTAGTATTACAAACATGGATTGAACCCATAAAAGAAGACCAAAATTGGAATAAACTAATCGGGGAAATAAAAAGACAAATACAACATACGTTATTAGAAGTAGTAGACCACCAAACTTTTGAAAGAAAACAAATTGTAGATTTAGACTTACGAACAAGTGGTATACAAAAAAATAAAAAAAGTTTTTTAAATCTTGAAATCACTTTGTTTATTCATAATCAATCAATAGATTTTAAATCATTAATTTTAAGAGACAAAATTAAAAGAATTCTTATGTCTGTCTATATGGACGACTTAAAAAACAGTAAGTATTTTACATTAAGTAAAACAAAAATAAAAGAATTTATAAATGACTAATATTTATCTAAAAAATATATTATGAGAATATTAGGACCAAACGATACAGGTAAAGGAATTTTAGTTGAGTGGGATGCTGGAATTATTAATCCAAATGAACCAAGAAATGTCGATGTAATTAAAGAATCATACGGACAATTGGAGCACTCTAAACCTTTTGTATTTTATGCGACACTTCAAAAATGGGGAGTCCCAAACAGAAATGGTCGTGTTTACCCTGAAAAAATATTAAAAAGAGAAGCTGAAAAATATCAAGAAATTATTAAACGTGGGATGTCTATATCAGAATTAAATCATCCCGAATCTTCATTAATAGATTTAGACCGAGTTTCCCATATTATTACGGATATGTGGTGGGAAGGTAATGTTTTAATGGGTAAGATTAAATTATTAACTACACCTGGTTTTCATGAAAGAGGTATTGTATCATCGAAAGGTGATGTTGCCGCTAACATGATGAGACAAGGGGTTACTATGGGGGTTTCTTCTCGTGGTGTTGGTTCTTTGGTTAAAAAGGGAGAACAAAATGAAGTACAAGATGATTTTGAATTAATTTGTTTTGACTTAGTATCTTCACCATCAACACCAGGTGCGTATTTGTATTTAAATAAAGAAGATAGGCCATCATATGAGGAAAAATTAGAAGAACATAATAATATTGATGTTTTAGGTTCTGGTATGGACAAATCTATTGACTTGATGAAAAGATTGTCCGATTATTTAGGTAAATAAAATTATATTAAAATGGACGAAAAATATTTTGTAGCAAAAATCACAACAGACATGGTTGATGATAACACTGGTAAAATTAAAAAAATCAGAGAAGAAAAATTAGTTAAAGGTTATTCACCAACAGACGTTGAGGCTAAAGTGACCAAAGCTTATGAAAATTACTCAATGGATTGGAGAATTACCGCCATTGTAGAAAGTAAAATTGACGAGGTTATTGAATAATTTAATCTTTAATATTATTAAAAAGGGGCATATAATTAATGTCCCTTTTTTTATGCTTATTAATTTTTTTTGGTTATATAATCCAAAAAAGTAATTTTTTTAGCATATTGATATATTTATTTGTAAATAAACGATAACGCATTGCAATTTACAAATGAGTTTAAACAAAAACAATTCGATAGTTGAAGAGGCTTTATTACAAATGAAGTCAATCGAAGAAGCTATCAGTGAAAACGCAAAAGGAATACTTGCTTCTACAATGAAGGAAGAAATCAGTGAATTAGTAAGAGAGTCATTAAACGGCTCAACAAAAAAATCTTTGTACGAACAAGCAGAACAAGGAAACGCAACAACACCTGAAGATGGAGATGATGTTGTAGGAACAGAAGACGGTACAGAGGAAGGAGAAGTAGATGCTGATGTTGATTCAGATGAGTTTGAATACTCAGATGAAGAAACCGCAGATACTGATAACGAAGACGAAATGCCACCATTAGATATGACAGGTGCTTCTGCGGAAGAAGTATTGAAAGTTTGGAAGGCTATGGGTGATGAAGATGGTATCATTGTTAAAAAAGATGGTGATAATATCCACTTAACCGATAACAACACACACAACGAATACCTTATCGATTTGGCGGGCGGCGATTCAGAAAACATGGAAGCGATGCAAACTAATACAAATGAAAGCGTTGTTTATGAATTAGTCTTTGAAGAGGATGACACAAAAGAAGTGGAAACTGACGAATCTTATCTTGATGAAGAAGATGGTGAAGAAAAAATTTATGAACTTGAGGTTTATGAAACCATTAAACCAAAAGGTATGGGATTCGGTAAAGTTAAATCTGGTATGAAATCATCTGTTAATAACAAAGGTTTTGACGAAGAAATGTCTGATGGAACTAAATCCGAAAAGAAAGGTAAAGGTCCTAAATTTTCATATGGTAAAATCAAACATGGTGTTACTGAATCTTACTTAGACGAAGAAGGTTTTGAAACTCCTTATGTTGATGAAGAATATAATGAAGGTTGGATGGATGAAGAGTTCTATGAAGATTATGACGCATTAGATGATTTTAAAAATGAAAGTGACTACATGGCTGGTGATGAAAAAAATCTTGAGTACATGGAGGATTATGATTTTGACGCAGTTGATGCTGAAACTACTGAAGCTGCTAGAACTTTAGCTAACGGAAGTAGAAATTATTCAGGTAGAAAAGGACTTCCTAAAATGAAAGTTAGACCTACTAACGAAAGTGTAACAAAAGAAGTTAATTTATTAAGAGAGAAAAATGAAGAATACAAAAAAGCTTTAGATTTCTTTAGAAACAAATTAAATGAAGTTGCGGTCTTTAACTCAAATTTGGCATACTCAACAAGATTGTTCACAGAACATTCAACAACAAAACAAGAAAAAATAAACATTCTTAGAAGGTTCGATAATGTAGAATCTATCAAAGAATCAAAATCACTTTACAAAACAATCAAAAATGAATTAGACGGAAGTAAAGGTTCTAATGAAGTTGTAACTGAATCTATTCAGAGACAAGTAATTAAAACACCATCTAACGGTTCTGCTTCAAACTTGATTGAAAGTAAAACTTATGAGAATCCTCAATTCATGAGAATGAGAGATTTGATGTCAAAAATAAAATAAACAAATAAAATAAACTCAAATTAAAAATAAAAAAATGGGAGCATTATTAGAATCAGGTCTTGTTGGTAACATCGGTTTGAAACACCTTAAAGTTATCAAAGAAGACACAATTAACAAATGGGACAAATTAGGGTTCCTAGACGGTCTTAAAGGACACATTAAAGAAAATATGGCGCAATTGTATGAAAACCAAGCGTCACATTTGATTAACGAGGCAGCATCAACAGATAGTTCAGGTTCTTTCGAAACTGTAGTTTTCCCTATCGTAAGACGTGTATTCTCTAAATTATTAGCTAACGACTTAGTTTCTGTACAAGCTATGAACTTACCTATCGGTAAATTGTTCTACTTTGTACCTAAAATTCAGTCTTACCAAGTAGGTGGTACAAACGCTGCTGGTGGAGGTATTCACTACGGTGCTATCGGAGCACAAAACGGACCAACAGTTGCAGAAGCACAAGCTGGTTACGGAGCAAATGACAAAAACCTTTACGATAGATTTTATGAAGGTAATGAGGCGACATTAGACCCGGCAGGTTTATTCGACTATTCTAAAGGTTCGTTTTCTTCTATCACTAAAAACGCAACTACAGTTGCTTGGTCTAGTGGTAATATGGTACCTACGGCTTACACTTTAACAGGTGGTCAAGTTGCCGCTACAGGTGCTGACGGAGGTCCAGTTTATAGAAAAGCGTTAATCGTAATGTCAGGATTCTCTTCTGCAGGTGCTGGTAAATTAATCGGACCTGACGGACAAGAAATGGACAACGAATCATTCCTTTCTGATTTAAGAGTAAATGCAGTAACAACTGCTGGTGGAGCATTCTCAGGAATGGGTTCAGGTGACTTGTTATTTAGAGTTGTTACTCAAAAATATGGTAAAGGTATCGTACAATACGGTTCACAACAAGCTACTACATTCTACAGTGGTTCTTACCCTGGAAACGGTGGAGCGTATGATAATTTATGTGACGCTACAGGTTTAATCTATTTAGAAGTTGACTTACAACAACCTTGTGCTGTTGGTGTAGCATCCCTTGATGGTTATTCAGGATTAACATTAAACATTGCTGGTACCGCAACTGCAGGTTCACAATTTACTTGTACTTTCAGAGTATACCAAGAATTAGAATTCGAAGACAAAATTGGTGAGGTTTCTTTTGACCTTGAGTCAGTTACTGTATCTGTTACAGAAAGAAAACTAAGAGCACAATGGTCTCCTGAATTGGCACAAGACGTTTCTGCATTCCACAACATCGATGCTGAAGCTGAATTAACAGCTTTATTATCTGAGCAAGTTGCAGCAGAAATCGACCGTGAAATTTTACGTGACTTACGTAAAGGTGCAGCTTGGAACTTACGTTGGGATTACAACGGATGGAAAAGAGGTACAACGGCTAACCCATTAACACAATACACTCAAAAAGATTGGAACCAAACTTTGTTAACTGCGGTTAACCAAATTTCGGCACAAATCCACAAATCTACATTGAGAGGTGGTGCTAACTGGATCGTTGTTTCTTCTGAAATCTCTGCAATATTTGATGATTTAGAATACTTCCACGTATCTAACGCGGCTCCTGAGCAAGATCAGTACAACATGGGTATTGAAAGAGTTGGTACATTAGCAGGACGTTACCAAGTATACCGTGACCCTTACTTCCCACCAAACACAGTTTTGTTAGGACACAAAGGAACATCTTTACTTGATACAGGTTATGTTTACGCACCGTACGTACCTCTACAATTAACTCCTACAATGTATAACCCATTCAACTTTACACCGATTAAAGGTATAATGACAAGATACGCTAAGAAAATGGTTAACAACCGTTTCTATGGTCGTATCACAGTTGATGGTGTTAGAACATTTGACTTAAGAGAATTGAGATAATCAATTAAAATACGAATAAGAAAAAGGTCAGAGAAATCTGACCTTTTTTTATTTTAAGATATTTATTAGTATGGGTAAGAAAATAAATGAAGCAACCGTCACTGGTGGGTCACGAGGTAGTTATATCGCACCGTTATTACCGGGTGAAAGATATTTTAAAAAAAATGTTTTAGGACCATTTACTGAACCAGTCTCAAAATACAAAAGTCCTGATTTAGGATATGATTCATATGATGGTAAGATGGAAAGAAATAAAAAACAGATAGGTAAGGAAGAAAAAATTGCAAAAAAAATTTATAACTATATAAAAAATCACCCACAGTCAACTTTAAGTGATGTTGAGGGTAACCCAATAAATCAATTTCCAGGAAAAAATAAAAACATTGTACCGATTAAAGAATGGGTTGAGTTAGATAGTATTAATTTAAACGAAACAACCACATCTACAAGTGCGGGACTATATAATGGGCCAATCGCGATAGGTTTAAAAAAATGGAAAGATTCGGAGTTGGCTCCATTCACTAATTTTGTTGATTCTGAATTTAATCATAATAAAAAACAAAAAACACTTAAAAATAATAAAAAAGGTTATGTCGGTCATTGGGAACCAAATTCTGACGGGTCTTACAAATTAAATAACCACGATGCTCACGCAATAAATGAAGATTTGGCCGTATGGTTCGGAACAAAGAAAAAACCTAAGGGGTCTAAACAACCAAAAGGACCTTGGGTTAATATTTGTAGGAAGGTAGATGGTAAACATCCTCCGTGTGGGAGACCTGACACTAATAAAGGGGCATATCCTAAATGTAGGGCTGTTGGTGTTGCTGGTAAAATGAGTGATTCGGCTAAGAGAGCGGCATGTGCACAAAAAAGAAAGGCAGAGAAAAAAGATACTCAAACAGGTAAAGGTCAAAAACCAATTATGACTTCATACAAACCAAAAAAGAAAAGGACCCAAAATGAGTCCTTAGAAAAAATTATTAAAAATATTTTAAGTTCATTTTAACAGTAAGTCCCTGAACATTGTTTTTTACCGTCTAACCCTTTAATTTTTCCTTTACAAACTTGAATCGCATAACCATTGGCGTACGCACTTGGATAAACATCATACTTAGCTTTAGCCGCTGATTTACCCCTAGCACAAAGTTTTGTACCAGTTTTTTTACGACCTTCTTGCATGACCATATTTTTATCATCAATATTCATTGATAGTTCCATACCATCTCTTTTTGATTCATTCATAATAAAATCAAAAACTTGGTCCATGTTATTTTTTGCTTCTGAAATGTGGTCTTGAGCCCAATCGTGACCATTATCTAAAATACCCTCAACCATTTGTCGGTCTAAGTCTAATAATAAATCACATTGTCTTCTCATTTGTTCTAAATTAGAAAAGAACATATATCTGTTTGACCTCATATTGTGGTCTTCTTTTAAAACTTTTTTAATAATTAAATCTAAATTTCTCATAACTATTTTTTATTAACAATTTGGAACTGTAGTGTCCTTTTATATGTATCAGTATTTCTATCTGAAATTACTTTTATATCTACAAAATATTCATTTGGTATTTTATCTGTTGTGTCAAACATAAAATAATAACTATCATTTGTTTTATTTACTCTAGTCCAATCTTGAACTTGGACCTCTGTATTCGCACCCTCCCTAACATATATTCTATAGTATGCTTCAATATTGTCTAATATATGATTAGAAGTGTATGCCTTTTTAATAGTTATATTAACTTTTCTAATATCTGTATTTAATATTTTTTCGTTTTGCTTAATACCATCAAAACTAAAACCGTAAAGTTTTGGGGTTTGAGTAGATGTACCAATAGTATAATTACCACCTCTTTCTAAAACAACAAATTCATTTTCCACGTCGGTTATTGCTACCCCATTCACGTAAAGTCCTCTCCATAAATCATAGAAAACACAAGGTATCGTTGTTGGTATAAAAGAATTGACAGCCACTTTATAAACACCCTTAGTTACTCTACATGTTGTTAATCCTGTAAACCCAACAACTGGGTCACCATTACCATCTAAAATATCTACAACCGGGTTACTATCTAAATTAACGGCATTACCGTTTTGATAAACATATAAATATAAATTATTGTTATTACCTGCATAGAATGAGTTCCTATCGTCTAAAATAAGGTCATTGTAGGAGGTTTCTAAGAAAGGTTCATAGAATGTCTGTGTGTGGGGCGAAAAGAACCCTACAGAGTAGTTTTCACTCATTCCTGAAAGGTTCTCTACCTGAGGGTAGAACGCAATAATCCATCCTGTTACACCTGTTAAAGATCCATTTAAGATATTATTAATTTCAGTAGACATATTAAACTCAATATCTTCATTACCAAATTCAAAATGTTGGGTGGCCACAACAGTGAGTGCGCTATACCTTAATCCGGTTAATCCTGTAATTGAGTTTGTATTGTCATATAATCCAGGAGTTGACCAATCATTGATTGTCGTTCTTTCAAACCAATTTGATGGTCTTGTTGAAAATGACCTATCATTTAAATTGGTGATTCCAAAATCATAATAGTCATACCCAACACCACTATCCCAAGATTGTGCTGTCCCCGTAGAACCTGAATATTTTGGAATTCTTAACAAAACTAAATCAAACGAAGTTGCTCTTCTTCGACCTTCTGATGTTGTGTCGTTTAATAATTCTTTATCGAAAAAAGAAGTATTGGTCATTCTTAATGTGTGTGTTAGTGTGTTGTTACATCCACCTGATATATAACCTTGAGAAATGTTTTGTGTTAGTCCTGTTAAATCTAAACTGAATAGGTAACGACTAAACCCTATTGGTGCTGATGAATTATTTGCACGACCATAGAATAACTCTACAATTGGGTTTCTACCTGTATTTGTATATGAGTTGTAAATTATCGTATCAGACTTATCAAAGTAAGATTTATAAATTGACATATTAACTTTTATATATAAATACTTAGTTAATTCGAATATTACTATTTAAAACTTTTTGATATGCTTCTTGCATTCTTGCAAGTAAATCGTCGGTTGAAAGTCCGTCTAATGTTACTGACGATGGAGGTAACAATGGATAAGGGTGAACGTGAGTTAAACAAAATCTTACTATTAATTCCATAAGTTGCAAGAGTTCCTCACCTCTGACCATTGAAGATGTATTTGGTTCTATATTATCCACAATTTTTGGTTGGTCTATACCGTATACCGTGTTTGAAAGGTCAATTTTTTCCTTACCTGGTATCTCTGAATCGTGTGAAAGTAAATAAATAGTAGAGGCGCCAAGCAAACCAACCGTGTTATCAACTAATTCTGATTTTGTTGGTGCGTAGGCTTCTCTTGAAATTGAAAAAGGTAATTCTAAAGAAAGTTTAGAATCTAAAACTAAACCATACCCTGGTGTGAAGTCTGTCGCAGAAATTTTAATCATTGACATTAGTTTTGACATATTTGCTGATGCGATTAAATCACCTGTACCTGTAAATTTAGTTGTAAGGTCTAAAATTTTCTTGCTAGGTCTATAATAAAACGGAAATTGTTCATTTTGTTTTAGGTTTGGTTGTAATAAAGTTTGAGATGGGTTAGTTATAATACTTTTTAACCTCTCGTTGATTTCTCTTGATAAGTTTTCAAAATTTAACCCAATTGGGAGATTAATCATTCTAATTAATCTTACTCCATTCGTTGTTCCTGTTAAATCTAAATTTGTATTTACATCAAAGTTAGACGTTAGAGTTAAAAATGTATTACTATCTGTTTTAAGTGCATATATATAAATGCTTGCGGTAAATGCCGAAAATTGATTTTCAGGATTAATTATATCATATTCTATTAAATATTTAATAGGTATTTCGTTTTTAACCAATCTTGTTTTTACCGTAGGTTCTCCGTAACTTATTTTAGAACTATATTTAGATAGTTGTAAAAATGCTCTAGTGTCATCGGCAACAGGAATTTCACCATTTGAGAATTTTTTATGTTTTCCTGCTCTTAAAAGTAACTCTTCATTTTTAATAATTAAATCTGCGGAATCCCTACCATTTATAGAGATGTCAATTGGTTCGACAAAAACACCTTTAGAATCTTCTTGTTTAAAAGTTCCGTTTTGATTCTTTATTGGTGGAATATTTTGAGTCGAGTTAACGTATCCCGAATTTAATCTTGTCTTAGATGACGATTGGTCTTCATATTTTATAGTCGTAGGTGAAGAATAAGTTCCTATCATGTAGTATTTATTCCTATCGGTTTGACTAATTTTGTTATAGTAAAATAACATCACACTTTCACCTACTTGGGGAACTTGATTTACAAAGTAAGGTAATAATGGTAAATACACAAAAGGGTCTAAATCTGACCAAGGACCATTTTTGTTAGGGTCTTTTGAAGATTCATTAAAACCATTGTTTGATTTTTCAATTGCGGCGATGTTCTGAATAACAGGTTCAACCCTAATACGACCAAGCATTAAAGGGTCATCATTTGCGATACAAGTACCGTAAAAAATTTGTTGACCTTGTTGAAATTCGTTATCCATTATTTAATCTTTTTTTATATTCTTCAAAAACTTTATTATATGATTTTTCAGTCTCATCTAAATGATATGTTAGTTTAACTATTAAGTCTTTAGTCTTTTCAAAATCATTAGTTAAAAAATCCATAACATCAGTTAAGTGTTTGTTAGATTTATTTTTATAATCTTTTAATATATTTAATACTTCTTCGTCAGTCATTTTAATAAGATTTTCCAACACCTTTTGATGGTTTAGTTATACCTGGTCCAGCACCAAATGGTGGCACAACTACTGTTAATGGTGGTATGTAAACTTCTGTTTTACCATTTTCCGCCTGTTCTTTATTTTGTCCTTTAATCATTGCCATCATGGCCATGTTCATCATATTTGGTGAACCGTCAGGAGCATCACCAGTTGGTAACCCCGCAGCTTGAATCCCCTCAACAGCATTCGCAAAGGCTCTTGTGTCTGAAACACCTCCTAATAACTTAGACCCCGCTAATGCAAATAATGGTAACCCCGTATTTAAATTAGAAAGACTTAAGTTAAGTAGTTTTAAAATCTCATCTATAACACTTTTACAATCTCTAAAATCAACAAATGTATTACCTAAAACCAATAGAGAATATACAATAGATGAATACATTAATAATTGTTTGTTTTTAGCTTCTTTTACTATATCACCTAAAATTCTCTCAACTAATTGTTTAATATTTTTTTTAACAATACTAAAAAGTTCTCTTATAAAAATAGCCGTCACTCTTTGCATAAAATTTACAGTAAACTTTTTGAATACTTTCATAAAATTTTGCAAGTCGTCAAAAGACGTATCTAATTGATTAGCAAATTGGTTGTTCATTGTTTTTACCATTACTAAAAACCCAAGCATAACCTTAGGTGATAATATAGTTTTAAAAACAACTTTTGGTAATTGAGTGATAAGGCTTGTATCTAACGCCCCTTTTAAATTTAAATCAAGTGATAAAGAAGGGATTTTATTTTTCCAATTAGGGTCTTTTGATAATTCATCTAAAGATTCCATAACCCTATCTACTTTACCTGATGCTCCATTTTTACTTATAACCTCATCTAATATTTGTTTAGTACCTGATAAATTTATGGGTAGTTTAATGTTATCACAACCTTCAAACTCAACAACCCCATTAATTGTATTATTGATACTATTTTCTATTGTCCTTAATTCTTGATTTGATACATTAAAAAAATTATCATCAATATAGTCTTGGTCACTAAGTTTCGCGGTACCACCCACATCTATTTTTTTTGTTGGGTCGGTACAAATACCCATTATTTTTTTTAGGATTACGTCAAACTTTTTTTGTTCTCTCATTTCATCTTCAGTTATCTTCAGACCAAAATCAAATGCTCCTGTAAGCGCATTCATAATTTCAGTCGAAAGAACATCAAATTGTAATACGTCTATACTACCATAGTAGTCAGTTAAAAAATCTGAAACAGAAGTTGCATTATTTAATTGAGGTTTTAAAGTTACTTTAAAAAAGTCACCAAAATTTGTGGGGTTAACAGATGGGTAAAATTGAACGTATTCAATATCAAATAAATCCTGACCCGACAATCCTACGTAACCTGTACCATATTGTGTTTGATATGATTGACCTAAATTTAGCAGTCTCTCGTAAAGTTGTCTATTAGTACTACTAGGTATTGAACCCGGTGTTGTTGTATTATTTTCGTAATAATATTTTGCGTTTTCATCGTCAGGTGAAAACTTTAATCTTTTAAATAAATCTATTTGATTTACTTTAATATAAATTGGTTGGTTTAACTTGTCCTCGTAAGATTGTTCTTCAGAACAACCAATAGTACTAATAATTTCATCAACTAAAATTCCTTTTATATTTTCTTTTGTTTTTTCTGCTGCTTCTAAAAAAAATTTACTTATTGTTGATAATGATTGGTTCCCGTCCTTAGGTAATGATTGTTTAAATAAATCTAATAGTTGTTCTAATTGATTTTTTATTTCATTTTTTATTTCGTTTTTCTTTTCGTTTTTGCCTGATTGTAATTCATTAAGTTGTTTAACTACTTCGCTTTTTTTCTTATCCGTAGATGTTTTTGCCTTTTCTTTTTTTTGTCGCACAGTGTTTTTTTTGTTTTCAACAACTGATTGATAGGCACTTACTTTTGATTTAGCCTTTTCATAATCGTTACTTAAATCTAAACCCATGATTATAATTTATATTTTTGGTCTTGACTATTATCGACATCCTTCTTTATTAGATTTTGTAATAAATCCTCGTCCATATCTGACAATGAAAAATTCTCCTCTTTTGTGTTATTAGATTTTTCCCAAATTGTGGATTGTAGTTTAGACAATGTTAACTTTTTTTCTATGGTGTCATTAATTATTTTTTGTTGTTCTTTAATAACTGGCCCGATTAGAGTCATGTCTTCAGGGTCTTTTAATAATGCTAACATTTTGTTTTGGATTCTAATTGCAGTTGCTCTTTGTTCAACTAATTCGTTATAGATTTCTTGCATCAAACCTAAAACGGAATCCTTATTTAATGATATTTCTTTTTTTCTCGATCGATTCATAACAATAAATATTTGTTTATTGATTATGTATTTTTCTAAGTGTTTCTAAATATAACACCTTATATTTTTTAAGATAAACTCTGATTTCTTTAGTATTTAAATTAGTCATCTCCCTTAAAGAAAGTAATACAATATTTTTATTAAATTTATTATTATCGTTACCTATGAATATATTACCATAGTCACCAAATAATTCAATTAATGCGTGACCCAATTTAGCCTCATTTTCGTGTAAATCATTATTATCGACATATTTCTTTAAATCTAATAAAAATATGTCAATAATTTTTTCGGCATCAATCTTTTCAAATTCTAAATAATAAACCATATCAGGTCTATTTTCTAAAGTTGCTGAGATGTCCTCATAAGATATTTTTCTATTTGTTTCTTTTTGGTCTTTTAATATTTGACCCATTAAATAGTTTTTACAAATTGTACCAAAGTAAGAATACGCTTTTTTATTTTTTGCCGGTTTAAACTTATCGACCTTGGTCATTAAAAAAGAATGTGTATCACTATGAATGTCATTGTAATTCATATCCTTTCTATATAACTTGTATCTTCGTATTATAGACTCAATCATCTTATCGAGTGGGTTACGAAGATACTGATTATATATCACTTCTTTTTCATATTTTGTTTCAGCAATTATATACGATTTAACTGCTTCTTCTTCACGGACATCAAAATAATTTGTAGTTGATTTTACTTTTTTTACCGTCTTTTGCTCTTCATAAAAAATCTCATTTTCAGTGTCTGACGATAAAAACATTAAGCTTGTTGTGGTTCAAACTTTATATTTCTATCGGTGGTGAAGAAATGTTCTTTTTTCGCTGACTCAATCCAAAATGATACTTCATTGTCTGTTATTTTTTGTTCACCATTTTTATAATTCCAAAAAATAGACCCTTCTCTTAAATTCATATGTTTGTACCCAATTCTAGGGATTGTCATAATATTTGCAGAATTGTAAGTTAACCTTAACAAAAATTCATAAACAAAAGTCAATTTCATAGATGGTTTAAACCCACCGTTATTGATATACGTGTCTTTTTTAATCACCATTCCACTCGACTGAAAATTTTGATAATTTAATAATACCTCATTTGTAAGGTAACCAATTTCTGAATTAAGACTTGCTGCGAAAGTTGCCTCATTAGTAAATCCAACAAAAACCCCCTTATCGTCAGTATCGACCACTAAAGGTAAAAAGGCATCAACTTCAGGATATGACTTAGAAAATCTATCAACATTTTTAAACCAAATACTTGAGTACTCGTCATCAAATTCTAAAACAGAAACCCAACTACTTTTTGCGTTTTCAACCCCCAAATTTACTTGACTAGAGAAATCAAAGTCTCCAGTATTTTCAATCATATTTACGGTTAAACCACTAAAATCAAAATTTCCTAAAAATTCTTTTAATGAAAATTCATCAGTGTGTACAATTATTAGTTCGTTTATTTCTACTTGTTGTATTTGTAATGATTTAATACATCTTTCAAAAAATACATCAAAGTCTTTATGTTTTGATGTGCTTAAAGGTAATACTACCGATACGTCAAATTTATTTGTTTCCATAATTAATTATTTTCTTCTTCTGTTACGTTTATTTTTTCTAATTGGGTTGAAAATGAATCCATTCTTTTAGTCAAGTACTCTTCAAATTTAGAAATAACGCTATTGTCAAAAATACTTTTATCTGTAAATTTATTAGCCGTATTTTCCATGTTAATATATAATTCTTCAGAGATATTATCCTCCAACCAATTTTGTGTAAAGTTTGCAATGATATCCACAATCTCATTAAATTGATATGTCCAAACACCATTTTCTTCCGTTAACCAAGAAGGTTTTAAATTAGGAACTTTACCTATTACAGGTGTCCCTGTTACCATACATTCAATAGGGAAAGTACCAAAACCTGATTCAGAATCTACCCAAACGGCCAAATATGAATCTTTTAAAAATTTAGAAAAATCACTTAATTTAATACCTCTCATATCTCTAAAAGTAATCCATCTATATTGTGGATATTTTAAATAAAATGTTTTAATAATTTTTGCAGTATCTCTAGGTTCTCTAGTGTGGATAGAAATTATTGGTTTAGATGGTTTTTGTTTTTTAGAAAATTCTTCAGAAATAAATGGTTCGACTACATCGATACTAACATTTTTCATTACTGAGGAAATTAATTCTTTTTGAAATTCTGAGGTTGTGATACACTTATAAAATCCGTGCTGAGTCCAATTAACACCAGGTGCTAATGTCTCTAACATGTGGTCATATGCTTGACATAAAACTATTTTACCACAAGGGAAATTTTTTAATTGTTCCATTACGTGACCATAAATTTCAGGAACCACAATAATGTCTTCAGGAGAAATCGCTAAATTTTGACCCTCAATTACTTGATGAGGTAGGTCCATATATTTTTGGTCTAACCATTCTGAAACTCCTTTATATTCGTTAGTTTCGTGAATAATTATAGAATTATATCCTTTATCTCTTAAAGTTAACGCGATGTCATAAATATATTTTATACCTGCTTTTGGGTTACCTTTAGTATCCTGTACTAAAAAATAAATTCTAGAATTTTTATTTTTTAAATTTTCTATTGATTGCTCAAGTTTTTTTATTTTTTCTAATTCCATATTAAAGTGTTTTTATTATTTTATTAATTAATAGTGTATTAAATGCAATTTTAAACGGTATTGTTAAATTTTTTGCCGCATGTACACCTAAATTTTCATCTAATTCTTCTCTTTCCGTTAACACAACTTCTATTAGATTCTTAAAAGTATCATATCGAGTTACACTAATTTGTTGTTCATTTTCGGTTTCGCCCGAAATTTGAGGTAACTTTGAGTTAAACATACTGACTTGAGTTTCTAACTCATCTACATCTATATAGTAATTTTCACCTAAAAATTTTAACATATTTTTAATTTTTGTAGTACTTCATCAAAATCTTTTAAATTTTCAATCTCATAATCAACTTTGATATTTTTATTATAATTTGTTACGTATTTCACAACAATTTTATCTTTTGGTTTTTCTAATAATATGTTAGGATTGGCCGTAAGTAAAACATCTACTTCATCCCACATAGAATTAATTGTTGTATTTGAGTAAAATTTTACTTTTTCTAATAAACACCCAAACTTAGATAGGAAAAATAATGATGCTGGTTTAGATTTACCCATTTCGTCTGAAACAATTAACAATTCATTATTATCTCTGTATTTTAAATAAATTTCATTTAAATCATTAAAAGAAAACGTTTCAGTGGATCCGGCGTGACCAAAAATTTGCATAGCAAAATCTTCATAAGTAAAAGAGTAAAGATCCTCTTCAGATTTAAATGTAAAATGGTCCATCAAATTTAGACTAGTAACTTCACCCTTAATTTCATATTTAAATTTTTCATCTTCTAAAATTAATTCAGTATTACCTGACATATCAATGTCAAACGTCTTCATATTATCATCAGTCTCATTTTCCTCAATCATATGCTTTTCATACAATTGAGTGAATTTACCGATAGTATCTCTTAATACACCATTAATTTCAATCCCTATTTTCTTCATCATATTTTACTAATATTTTACTAATTAATGGGTTCCTAACATTTTTAGCATTTCTAAAATCATAAACGCCAATATCGTCAACACCATTAAACCTTTGTAACGCATCGTAAAGACCCGATTGTTTTTTATCTTTATATCTGTCAGTTTGTTCTAAATCTCCGGATATAAAGAATTTACTATTAAACCCAATCCTTGTCAATAGTAATTTCATTTGATTTGGGGTTGCGTTTTGGGCTTCTTCAAATATCAATATTGAATTGTCTATATTCATACCTCTCATATACGCTAATGCAAACACTTCGATAACTTCGGCTTCTTTTAATTTTTCTCTGGCCTCCTTACCGATTATTTTATTTAACAGATAATATGATGGAAAAATATACGGATCTAATTTTTCTTCTAAATTACCAGGTAATGAACCTAACTTTTCTTCGGCTTCAACTGCCGGTCTAACAATAATAATTTTCTCATAAAAATTATTTGGGTCCATTAACAAATCAACCGCAGCCTTCATAGAGATATAACTTTTACCGACTCCAGCAGGTCCTGAACAAATTGTAATTTGATTGTTTACTAAAATGTCGTAATATTCTTTTTGATTGTCTGATAAAAATTTACTTTTTTGTTTCTTTTTAATTATTGAATTAATAAAATCTTTTCTTGAAATTGTTTTAGGGGTTGATGTGTCCTCTTGGGTTTGATTTGTTGGTTTTTTTCTATTCATTAGTTAAAATTAATTGTATAGTGATTTGGAAAATTCTTTTAGTTCTTTTAACTGTTCTTTTAAGTCGGGAATTACAAATTCATTTTCGTAAATACTACTTATACTTCTATCACACGGGACTTCAGTTTCTTTTGGGTTAACCACAATATTTAAATCATAAACTTGGCTTATATATTCAACCAATTCTTTTTTTGTTACGGTATTTGAAAATACGTGTCTAGTACCGACCCAAAAATTATTTTTATCAATAATTGATTTACAAATTTTTGCAAACTGTAAACAAGTAACCCCATTCCAATAATGATTAGTAAAACCAAAAACTGAATTATTTTTTTGTGATTTTACCCATTCTATTAATGATCTTGTTTGGTTTACTTCTTCACCAATTATTGAAGTTCGAATAACATTACAATTATTGGGTTCACCTAACGCTTTAGTCATACCATAAACGTCATTTACATCGTAAGTGTCATTTTCTGTATAAGATCCTTTTTTACCTGTATAAACACAATCGGTAGTTGGGTGAATCATTTTAACATTTAGTTTTTCACATACATTTGCCAACATTCTAGGGAAAACAGAATTGACTTTAATCGCATTCAAATCTCCTAACTCATCGACTCTTGGTTTAATCGTGCCTACGCAGTTTATCACAACATCATCTTTTTTAATTGATAAATCCGATAATGTGTTTTCTATCTCATTTTCAGAAGTGTTTGACCCGTCAATTAGGTTTCTATTGACTTCAATCACTTCATAATATTTTTTAAGGTATGTTGATACATATTTACCTAACATTCCAGTACTACCTAATATAAAAACTTTCATAATTTAATTTTTTTTATCTATAATCTTCATTCCAAATATTCCATTTATCGTGGTCTTCTCTAATATCATCACCTAAACTTTCTTCCAATGTTGATGTGGAAAAGAAGATAATTTTAGTATTCTCTTCTAATGATTTAAAACCATTAAAATTCCCAGGCGGTATCCATAAAACTTTAGGTGTTTGTGAACTTAAAACAAATTTACTAATCTCTTCTGTTTCCATATTAACAATACCTACAAGTGCCGAACCATTAGTCACATAAACATATTTACCTTCTTTTTTGTGACCATGCCACGCTCTAATAAATCCTCTTGAGTGATTTTCAACTTGGTAAAATCTTTTAACTCCTTCAAAATTAAAGTCATTTACAAATCTTACCGAACCTCTATCGTCTACCGATACTCCTCCATTAAATAATTTTGTTAAACTCATACAAATTCTTTTTTTTCTTTTTTATTTTTTAAAAATGCCCCATTATGGTATACTTTATCTTCAGGGTCCATAACACGACCTTCTTTAAACATTTTAACCATTCTTAAAACTTCTTCTTCTACGGTTACTTTTGCTTTGTATTGAAATACTTCAAGTGATTTAGAATTATCTACTTTGTAATTTCTAGCATCTTGAAAAGAAATTTCAGTATAATTTATTTTTGTGTTTGGAATCACATCAACAATTCTTTCACCTAATTCTTTTATTATGACATTTTCTTTTGATAAAACAAAAATACCTGAATATTTCATTCTACAAGCTTCTGTAACATATTCTGCAATATCTTTTACCGCAATAATAGGTCTCCATTGTTCTCCACCATTGATTGTAATTTCACCATCTTTAATTGCTTTCATTGTTAAAACATTGACAACTAAATCCATTCTTAATCGAGAATAAGTGTCCCCTAACCCAAATACAGTACCAAGTCTAAAGATAGTACCACCTTTTGCCAAGATATGTTCTTCAGATTTTAATTTTGTTGCCGCATATGATGATAAAGGATTAGTTTTGCTTTCTTCATTAAGTAATCCCTCTTGTGCTCCGTAAACTGAACATGTCGACATGAAAACTAAATGTTTATTTGGTGATACTACTTCACAAAAATCTTTAATTGCTTTGTAGTTTATTTCTTCTGTCAAAGCATTATCAACACTACATGCGGGATCACCAACTAATGCGGCCATTAATACGATTACATCAAAATCTTTTGATGCGTTATACAATTTTTCGGTATCTCTAACATCACCATTAATAAAATTAACCTCTTTTAAGAATCTATTTTCATACAATAAATTATCATAAACCGTTACGTCAAAACCATCCCTGATAAGGTAGTCACATGTTAGACCCCCAATATATCCGGAACCTCCCACTAATAAAACTTTTTTATTTGTCATTTTTAATAAATTTATTTGATTTTATGCTTTTATTTTGTAATCCATGAATTTTTCTGGTTTACCCACGTCAATACCAAAAAATGATTCAGACCATGGTAGAAATTTTATATTTGTTTTTTCACCTATATTGTAATCATAAACTTCTTCTGGTAATAATCGTTTTATATATTTATCACCTGGTGAGTCACCATGTTCCCATTTTTTATCAAAATGGGTTTTTGTTTTTGATATATCCCACCCAGATCCCATAGAAATATATTCTATTTCAAATGCATTATACATGGCAATATTACCCTCCATCATTCTTCTTACGTAATCACTATCTTCATAATTACCACCAATGAATCTTTCATCCATAAATCCAATATTTCTAAACAATTCTTTTTTAAAACCAAAAAATCCCCACGCATATAATCCAGCAAACCCATATCCTTGTTCTAAAAGATTTATAACTTTTTCTATGTGTTCTTTTTGGGGTCTGGCTTTGTCATTACAAATAATAATGGTTTCTGTGGGTGATTCAACAACACACTCGTTAATTAATTTAGAAAAAGATGGATATCCGTGACCGTTTTTCCAAATTGGTTCTTCACCTATGTTTCTTAAATGAGTAATTAATTCATTTTTTAGGTCATCTCTATTGCTCGGTATAATTATTGAATAGTTTTTATTCATGATAATTTTATTATTAGTTTTTAATAAATTTATTAACACGTCTATCATTAGAACGTTTAACAACTGTTAGACCGGCTTCAGATATAGGAAAAGTAAAAACATCCATATCTGGATATTCGGCTTTAATCCAATCTATGATTTTATAAGAATCCTCACAATGTTCTCTAGCTATATATTTTTCAGAAATTGGGTCGGTGTCGTGTAGTATAATTATTCCAAATTCATTTAAATTTTTAAGTGAACCTTTAAAATCTAATTTAACCGCTTCAAAGGAATGGTCAGCGTCTATGAAAATTACATCAACTATTTCATTAAAGTTATTTAAAAAATTTTGTGTTGTTGTTTGATGAAATTCACCTATATTTTTATTTTTTCTAAAATCATTAATGTCAACACCAATTACTCTAGGTACTACTGCCGAAACCTTTTCAAGAGTTGCTCCGTCATACACACCTAATTCTAAATAATTTTTACAATTAATTGATTTAACTATTTGAACTATCATGTCTGTATGGACTTCAACCCCGTATGCAAATTTATCCATATTTTTTATTTTTACTTAAAATTAATAAAAAACATGGATAAAATAAACATTAAGTATGATTTTTTATAGTTTGTTTATTTTAAAAAACAGGTATTGTGGTTGCTTTACAACCACCAAACCACCACATACATTCTGCAAATGTGCTAAGACGATTACAAACTAACATATCACTTTTTGAACCTAATAACATACTGGCAGCAGAATATTGCATTTGAGTAACGTGTTCCGGTTTAGTATATGTTATCACATTGTAATCTTTTAAATATTCTAAATATTGTGGTAAAACAGAATCAACATCTGATGTTAAAAAAATAGTTTTTGGTGGTGTTTCACTATTTAAAAATTGGTCAATGGCGTTTTTATAAGTTTCAAAGTTATAATCTCTTATAACACCATCACGAATACTGGTACAATTAGGTGGGTCAAATTGGTGTGTCCAGGTTCTTATTTGTATTGACAATAATGGATATTCAAAATTTTGTGAAACCCTTTCAACTTCAGACAATACTTCATTTTTCCACTTAATTTTACTAATTCCATTCTGAATTCTATTGTATACATTATCGGATATAAGACTTCTATCATAAAACCAATCAATAGAATGGGTTGAAAATAAATAAGAAAGTGATTTATTTACAATATTAGGGTGGTCCCCTAATACTTTTGCGTCGTTTATTAAATCAGGTTGTTCCGACTCTTCTGATTTTAGAATAAGAAGTCTTGCTGATATTACAGACTCCCCAAATTCATGTGGACCATGACAAATCAAACTATCATCTAAAATTTCTCGATAATCGGCATCAAAATGAAGGTCGAATCTAGGTAATATATTAGTCTCACCTATACTAATAGCGGTAACAAATGATTTTAATACATTACATAAACCGGATTTTATTTCTACTGTAAATTTCATGTTATTTTTTATTTAACAAATTCGTTTATTAAATTAACCCATTTTTCACGACAACGTTCTAAAGTATACTCTTTTGAATAATATTCACGAGGATTAAATAATTCTAAGTTATTTACAACGTATCTTATTGTATTTGGGAAATCTTCATCATTAGAGATTAGACCCCAAGATTTATCATCTTTTCTATCAAGATAACAACCCATAGGTCTGGCCACCATTGGTATTCCACATGCACCAATTTCTATCCCTGCAAAATGTCCTTCTTCATTACCTGAAGTACAAATGGCGCAAACTGATGAATTTATTAAAAGTCTAACAGTGTCCCTATCAACCTTATTAAATATTCTTACTCTACTTCTACTATGTTGTGGAATGACGTTAATGTTGGTGTCGTCTTTCATTACCAAACAAAAATTAAAATCAGGCATAGTTTCAATTAAATTTAAAACCCTATGAAAACCTTTTTTTTCGTGAGAAGAATCACCAATAAAAATAATCGAATTAGGTAAAACCTCCGGATGTCTTTCAGAAATAGGTTTAAAAAAATTAAAATCAGAAGATTGTTCAATTACTCTTACATTTTTTGGGTTAATTCTATCTTTATATAGATTATGGGTTTCTTTAGACGCGAACACAACACATGTTGAAGTGTTTATAACTTCAGTTTGCATTGGGTTATTACTCGTGTCTTGAATCAAACAAAAAGTAGGGACATCAATATTTAGTTTACGGAAATAACTACCATTTCTAATTATATAGTCTGGTCGACCTTCAAGAGATTCTATTTTTTCAGCTAATACAGAATAATCCGTGTAACCGTTACATTTATCTTCTAAATTTGGGAACCAATCTAATAAATCGTGCCAAAATGTTCTTGTATTTGGGATACATGTTAAAGTATCGTTTACTAACCATCCTTTTTTATTACTCATAATTTATTTTTTTTAAATATTTTTTTTATTATAAACATCCATCCAATGTTCTACCATTTCATCCATTAACATTTCAAAAGTATAATCAGGTTTCCATCCTAATGTTTTTCTTATTTTAGTTGAATCTCCTTTTAGATACTTTAATTCTTCAGGTCTTACAAATTTTGGATTTTGTATTACATGGTCTTTATAATCTAAGCCCAATTTTGTAAAAACGTAATCAACCATTTCACGAACTGAATGTGTTTGCATTGTTGAAACTACAAAATCTTCAGGAGTATCATGATTAATCATCATATGCATTGCTCTAACGTAATCTTTAGAATGTCCCCAATCTCTGTACGAATCCATATTACCTAATTCTAATTCATCTTGTAACCCTAATTTAATTTTAACTGCCGCTTTAACCACTTTGTTAGTTACAAAATTAGAACCTCTTCTGGGTGATTCATGATTAAATAATATACCATTAACAGCATGTAAATTATATGAATTTCTATAATTTCTAACAATATTATAACCAAATACTTTTGAACATCCGTAAGGTGAAACAGGGTTCATTGGGGTTGACTCCCTTTGGTACCCGTCCTCATCCACTGAATTACCAAACATTTCAGATGAACTGGCTTGATAAAACTTGGCCGATGGGCATGATCTCCTATAAGCTTCTAATATGTTTAAAACTCCAATTGAGTTTGTTTGGACTGTGAACTGAGGCATATCAAAACTAATTCTAACGTGTGATTGTGCGGCGATATTATAAATTTCATCAGGCTGTATCTTATCTAATAACCGTTCTAACCCTCCTTGATCCAATAAGTCACCATAATATATATTCAAATTATTTTTAACATGGTCTAATCTTGTTTGTTGATTTTCGGCAACTGAATTTCTACGAATGATACCATGAACTTCATAACCTAATTCTAACAGGTATTCTGCCAAATAAGAACCATCTTGACCATTAATTCCCGTAATAAACGCCTTTTTTTGTTTGTTCATATTTTTTAGTTTGTTTTATTATTTTGTTTGTAAATAAGGATCGATTTTATTTATTTCACAATATTCAAAATGATCGTATTCATTTAATTTTCTTTTCCTAATAATATTAGGGTCTTTCGTTGATTCGTAAATATATATGTTATTTTCTTTTTTTTTAAAAATTTTCATTTCAGTTAAGTCTGGCCAATCATTTATTGACCATTGCCTTGGTTGAGACTCAATTGCCAAGGGTAATTTTTCCAAACCTAATTTTGCTGTTTCAGGGGTCATATAATAATGGTAACCAACACAATCTATGTTTTGTTCTCGCCAAGGGATATTAGGTAATCTACCATCATATGACATCTTTTTTAACATTAATGCATCTTCTTCGTTATCTAATAATATGATACCACCTCTCCCTAAACTTAAGTGTTTTTGGTATTGGAAAGAAACACACATCATTGTATTTGGAATATAACTATTTTCTTTCCATAAAACTGCGGCATCAATAATATTGTTTGTTAAATGATAATAGTCAACCCAAACTTCATCAGTCCATTCTAAATCAATTTTTAATTTTTTAGATAAAAATGGGATTGATAAATAAGTGTGTTTTGGAACCTTTATTTTTTTGGCATCGGTTAATCTTAAACATAACTCAATACCATGGGTACAACTATCAACCGCAACTGCGTAAGGTGAATTAAAGAATTTAGATATCCTATTCTCAAACTCCGTTACTGTATTTAAATTTAGTTCTTTCATAATTTATATTTTATAAAAATTTAGGGGGGAAGTATAATAATCTTTTTTGTAGACTAACATCAAGATTACTGATTTCTGGAAATTTTTTAGAATAATAATTTCCTATTTTTTTTTGAGTTACACCTACATAATCGTTTTTTACTTTTTTAATAACATCACCTAAATAGTGAATACCTAAAGAAAATATTTTATGATTTAAAGTAAACGCATTAAATTTTTTTGATTTTGTTTTAATAACTTTAATAATATTACCCGTATCTATATCCTTATCTATGTAGTGCCATGTACCTCCTACAAATTTTTCTTTATTAATTAAAGAATGTATTGTTGATAGGTTACCTTTATATTTTGGTAGAATTCCTGGATGGAAATTAATGAATTTTGTTTTTAATGATAAAACATCTTCAGATATTATAAATGGGTTAGAAAATGAAATAACTATATTTGGGGAAAAATTTGTTACAGATGAATGTAATTTTAAATTAAAATTATTTTTATCACAAATATCATATCTAATATTATAGTAAGACAAAAATTCAATATGACTTAAATTAAAATCCCCCTCAACAGTGATTACTTTTAAATTATCAGGATTTGTACCTAACGAAAATAGTTGTCTTATTAACTGTATCATTTGTGATCCCTGACCAATAATAATAAATTTCAACATATTATATAAAACTCTTATCAATTTTTTGACCATAATATGGTCCGGTTTTATATTCATACACTATAGTATCGTCTTCTAGAATTAAATAATTATGCCCACCTAAAAAAGTAAAACTTACATCCCCCGATGTTAATATAGGTTCAGCAATTATGGTGTCATCAATATCATAAAAGAAACATTGTACCTTACCTCGTATTACACACCAGCTTTCTTGAGGTATATAATTTTCATCATGTCTAGGATTAATATTATGTTTATGTGGTTTAAATGTAAGACCTTTAGGTAATTTTAAAGCGGCACACTGCAGATAATTTTCGTCCGAACTTAAATCAGTTCTACCTGATATTACATCATCAATTCTTACAATTTGATGTAGTAGTTGACCGTTAATTTTAGAATATATTTTTTCCATAATATTTTATTTATTTTTATTCGTCTTTTTCACCTTCTTGTATGTGATACACTAATGAATTAAATACCGTTATGTGTTTCATATTGTATTCTTTTTCTAATTTTTTAAAATACCAATCATCTCCCGATTGTATAAACCCATTTAATGTTCCTACACCATCCGAATAGATATTACCTTCAGGATACATACCACTTTCAATAAATCGTTCTGTGTTAAAAATACACGGCATAAATAAACCACCATTATGTGTTTCGTCTATTTTATTTTCTTTAACAAAATTATCCCATAATTGATAATTTATTTCTTTTGGTTTTCTCCCGCAATTATAGCTAATACCGTGTGTTCCACTTAACATTTTCCCACTTTCTACTAATCTTGAACATGGGATATTAACACCATCGTGATGTTTTAGTAGATTTTTTAACCAATCATCACTAAAAACCATATCAGAATTTACAAAACATATGTTATCCGATTTACTAGTTTTACCGGCATAATTCCAACAACGATATACCCTATTTAAATAATAGTCATTTGGTTTTGGATCATTGTATATGGTATAAGGAATATTTAAACTTTTAAGTTTTGAAATAACTTCAGGAGTGGCGTCGTTAGCCACCACCCTAATGGACACATCCCAACCATCTATCTTACAATTATCACTAATAAGTTCTTTGTGGATTAGATCTAAATAATCACAGGACTTAAAAATTAGAGAAATGATTTCTATATTATTTTTTTTCATTTTAATTGTTTTGTTTTTTATTGTATATGTCTCTTATTTTTTCAAATTCTATTGGGTTTTTGCTATTTGTAACCTCGAACCATTTCGGCAAAGTATCGGACGGAAGTAATTCAGTTTGCAAACCATCCTCATTTAATAATCTTTCAAGTGCCCAACCATTTTGACCATTAGATTTGTATGTATCATATCTAGTTATTATTTGATAGTCAGTGGCAAACCCTCTATGTATTACACTATAATTTGTTCTAACTGCCGATGTAAGACCATCGGGATACTGTTTTTGGTGTAACCCTGGTTGACTTGGGAATGATAAGTTACCTGTGTTTCTCCAAAGAGCAACTAAATTTCCATGTAGGGAGTGGTATTGGTCATCAATCCTATAGTGTATATCACTTCTCCAAAGATTGTAATGTCCAAAAATTAATGCATCTGTTTTTTCAAAACTACCTTGTCTACATAGGTCTTTAAAAAGTTTACCATCGTTTTCTAATAAACGACCATCTAATAGTGAATCCCCATCTAACCATAAAATCCAATCAGTGTCTGGATGTTCTTTTAATAGTTTAGTTAATAATTCATTTTTACATGCAATTTCTTTTGAAAATTTGTTTTCATTAGATTCTATAACGGATACGTTATCAAATTTTTTATAATATTCTTGGCTACCGTCAGTGGAATTTTGGTCAAATATGTAAATGTAGTCACACACTGACATACACCTAAACCAATTTTCTAAATTACCTTTTTCTAATTCATTTCTTAATTGTGCAAAACCAATTATTTTCATATTAATTTTTTATTTTGTGTGTTTTATTTTTTTTAGTAATGTTATTAAAAAGATGTTGATTTCTGTACACTTTATTCATTAATGCTGCATCTTTAACTAAATTTGTGTAATGCCATTGGTGGATTGATATTGGTTCATTAACAATTTCTAAATTTAATCCCATAAGACGTATTCTAAACAATAATTCATCATCATCAAATGCGTGTCCTTCCGCATATCTTTCATCAAATCCCCCTAAATCATCCATATTTTTCTTTGTCATAGCGGATACAAAATGATAATAACTTGGTCTACAAAAAGAATGATTATACCAAGCCTCTTCACCTTCTTGGGTGAATCCTATCATTTTAAAATCACCTATCACTTCTTTTATTTTTTCATTAATTTCGCCGTTTTCTAAATCTAATTTTGAAATATTATCAGTCTTAATTTGATTTATCGCATATGTTGAAAATGTAAGGTAATTATTATCGGTAATGTTTTCTTTTACGTATTTAAGAATATCCCCTAAATGTAAACATTCAGGATTCTGTAAAATTATAATATCGCCTGTTGCCTCCTTTATACCGATATTAAAGGGAACACATGGATTATGATACCATTTATCTTTTTTTTCTAATCTAATGACTTTTAAAAAATGGAATTGACTTTGTAGGTCGTCAATTCTTTCATTATCGTCAGAACAATCATCAACAACAATAAACTCGGTATTGGTAATCTCGGATGATTTTTTAATAGTGTTTAAAGTGTTGATTAATTGTGATTTTCTATTGTGATATGCACTTACTATTGATAATTTCATAACAAATTTTTTAAGATTTCAATAATTTTATTTGATGTTGTACCGTCACCTAACCAATCTGTATTTATTTCTTTTTCTGATTCAAACCATAATAAAGAATCTGACCAAGTCTTATTGTTTTCTGAATTAACATCAATCATATAAGAACAATTATTTTCAACCGATTCAGGTCTTTCTGTATAATCTCTAGGTACAATAACCGGAACACCTAAAAGACAAGGTTCTTCTTGTGCCGTACCAGAATCAGATATAATAAATTTACAGGAATTAATTTTTTTCAAATAATTTTTAAATGATAATAAATCTATTTTTTTAATTATACCTAAATCCAAATTATTATTTTCAATTTCTTTAAGTGTTCTACCAAACCCCAACATTTCAACTTCACAATTATATTTTTCGGCAACTAAATTTGAGTAATTTAAAATATTTTGTAGTCTTTCTTTGTATTTAAAGTTTTCTGGTCTATGAACATCTAAAAGTATTAAATTCTTTTTTTCTTCTTTTTCAAATGTTGTCTCTTTAACCACCTCAACAATAGTGTTCCCCACTACAAAAATACTTTCTGAAGGTATGTTTTCTTTTAATGCTTTTTGTCTGTAATTTTCGTGGTAAACAAAAAGATAATCACTACAATGATCACATAATGTTCTATTTATTTCCTCAAGCATTCTCTTATCGTAAGACCTCATTCCAGCTTCAATATGTGCAATTTTATATCCTTCTTTTTTTAAAACTGTTGAGGCAATAACGGAATTAGAATCACCTAAAAAAATAATTAAATCAGGGTTTAAGTTATTTTTTCTGATTAATTCAATAAGTTTTATTTGTAATTCACTTGTTTGATGAAAATGTTCTTTGTTTGACCCCCCGATACCTAAATTATAATCTGGTTTTCTTATTTGAAGTTCATTAAAAAAAACATCAGATAAAAGATTATCAAAATGTTGTCCTGTATGTATAAGTATATGGTTAAAATTGGTGTCTAATTTTTTAAAGATACTAGACATTCTTATAAAATCAGGCCTAATACCGGATACGGTAATTATTGTTTTCATTAATTTAAAATTTTAATATATTCTTGTTTTATTTTTTTAGCAATTTCTGTTGAATCGAATTTAATAATATCTTCAGGTACTTCAAATCTTTCTTTATTATTAATGTACCCTGAATCATCAACATTGTAAATCCATCCAGGTTTACCACACAACCAACCTTCTATTGTTGTTCTACCTAATAATATGCCTGCAGTTTCGGAACAATTTTTAACGAACTGCTCAACTTTATTGGTTGATTCAAAATATTTGACATGAGGATTTAATAATAAATCTGATAAATAATTTGATTTATTTTCCCCAACTAACCACAATTCTTTATTTATTGATTTTGTATATTCTACTAAATCTTTTATCGTAGCCTCTCTTAAGTAATCTATAGACCCAACAAATAAAACATAACCTTCGTCTTTTGTGTTTTTAGTGTTAAACCTATTAGTATCAATAGGGTTATAAACCACTTCAGTATCTTCTAATTGTATGTTAAAGTTTGTTGTAATATGTTTTTGTATTTCAGGTCTAATACATATGTATTTTTTTATGGTCTTATCTATGACTGGATTTTCGAGAGAAATAACTTCAGAGTGGATAGTTGATATTTTATCTATATTTGGATACATCTGACACATTTGTGTTGTTACCGGAGTATGTTGGGTGTGTATGATATCATAATTAACTTCAGATGTCTTATACATGACATTTGGTGTTGTTGGTTGGAAACCTTGTGGTGTGTTAAATCCCCACTTACCATCACCTAACTTATATCCCGGTGGGTTAGAAAATGGTAATGTTTTAATACCTTGTTGGTTTGCAATTTTAGATAAAGGTCCTTCTATATCTGAAAGAACGGTAACGTCACAGTTTAAACTTTTAAGACCTCTAGCTAATTCATATACATACATTTCAGAACCAGTAAAAGTTTTAAAGAATAATGATGATAACAATACTTTAATTGGTGATTCTAAAGTAAGGTTTCTTTTAATTTTAACAGGAAGAAGTTCTTTGTGTTTTTCTGCAAAAATTATTCTATTTTGTTCCCATTGGTCATTTGTCTCACCGATTGATTTGTGAGTTACTCTTACGTCATACATGACACCAATTTTTACATCTTCAATAAAGTTTCTAAATGAAAAATCCACATCATAGAAGTGAAATCCTTTTATTTCTTCATTAAACTTTTGTTTGATATTTTTTTTATTTAAAGCAATAAAAAGACCGTCAACTAAAACAACGTCATCAATTTGATTTCCTAAACTCGCAGAATATTTAGATTCCCATTTCTTTCCTCCGTGTTCGTGATTTACAATTCCTTTCATTTTAGAAAAGTCTTCCCACCACTTTGCGGACAAAGGAAGTTGTGTTGAGCCGGCAAGACCTAAAATACCATATTCAGGACTTCTTTTGAAGTGTTTTAATATTTTACTACCCCAATTCTTACTATCAAAATAGATATCATCATGACACAATACAACAATATCGTTTGTTGCTTGTTCTAAAATCATATTGTAAGCTTCGGGTAATGAGTACTTACCCTCATTTTCTATTGGGATTATTTGTGGGTTAGAGACCCCACATGATTTTTTTAATAGTTCAACAAAACTATTATCAATTTTTCTGGTTGAAAATCCTATTGTAATCATTAAAATTGTTCTACAAAATTTAAGGCCGATAATATTACTTTGTCCATGTCATAATACTTGTATTCGGCAAGTCTACCTCCAAAATAAACATTTTTTTCCTTAATGGAAAGTTTTTTATATTGTTCGTATATGTTATTATTAGTTTCATCATTTACAGGATAATAAGGGTCTGTGATTTCAGGTTTATACTCTGTTGGAAATTCATCACTAACCCACGTAAATTCTGAATTTGAGTTTTCAAAATGTTTGTGTTCTATCGTTCTAGTTTTAGGAACTTTCTTTTCTGTATAATTCATTACTGCAGTTCCTTGATAGTTTTTCATATCTAACTTTGAGTGTTCGAACCTTACAGTTTTATATTCTAAATGACCGTATTGATAGTTAAAATATTTATCTATTGGACCTGTGTAAATTACATTTTTATGTTTTGGTAATTCATCAGTAAAAAAGTCGGTACTTAACTTAACGTCAATGCCGTCTAATAATTTTTCAAATATTTTAGTATATCCTTCGGCAGGGATACCTTGGTATTTGTCGTTAAAGTAATTGTTATCGTAAGTTAATCTTACAGGTAGCCTCTCAATTATTTCTTTAGGTAATTGTTTTGCAGATTTCATCCACTGTTTTTCAGTATAACCTTTGATAAGTTTTTTGTAACATTTTTTACCAACTAAACTTATTGCACACTCCTCTAAATTTTTAGGGTTAGAATTATTATGTTTTTTTAAAAGTTTAAGTAACTCATGTGGGTGAGTAAGATTATATATTTTAGAAAACGTCCACATGTTAAAAGGTAATGAATAAGTCTCACCTTTATAATTTGCGACAGGTCTATATGTGAAATTATTAAATAACGTGAATTGGTTTATCCAACCCCAAACCTTTTCATTTGAAGTATGAAAGATATGTGGACCATATTCGTGAACATTAATACCATCTCTATTTGATGTATAACAATTACCACCAATATGGTCTCTTTTATCTATCACACATACTTTATGTCCTTTTTTATTTAATTCGTATGCACATATCGAACCAAAAAATCCTGAACCTACAATTAAAAAATCGTACATATTATAATCCTGTACTACCAAACCCATTTGAGTTACGGTCCTTATCGTTAATTTTTTCTACTTTAATTAAGTCAACCCACTTACCACTAACAACAGGACAAAGTACTGCTTGTGCTACTTTTTGACCTTTTTCTATTTTAACTTTTTGGTTTGTGGTGTTAAACATAATAACTTTTATTTCTCCTTGATAACCGCTATCTACTGTGCCTGGTGAGTTTAATACCATAAGACCTTGATTAAGGGCTAAACCACTTTTAGATCTCACTTGTATTTCATATCCATCGGGGATATCAAATCTTAAACCTGTAGGAATTAATCCCCTATCACTTGCGTGAATCCATACGTCTTCATTTGCCCTTAAATCAAATCCCGAATCAGATTTATATTCGTAATCGGGATTTTTATTTTCACTATCGTTAATATAACGTAGTGGTACTTTGGTATTTATAATACTTTCGTTTTGGTCATCAAATTGTTTTTGTAAATCATCAACATCAATACCCATAGACTCTAACATTGCCTGAGGGTTAGACATATCAACATTATTAAACTTACCTTGTAAGTCTTTTAACATTTTCATTTGATTCTTAATATCTTTAAATTTATCAAACATTATTTTAATTCTTTTAATTTTGTTATGAAATCAACTAATACTTTAACATCTTTTTCACAGTAATCGGATATCTCATTTAACCTACTTTGATTATTCCAATATACTTCATGTACATTACCTCCATGAATAGGTCCGTCTTTTGGTGTTTCAATACCCATAGTAGAACAAACCAAATCCAATGAACCAATAGATGTGTATGACCCGTATTGCCAAATTTCTTTTGTGTCAATTGCCTTTACCTCCCAAGGTTTAGTATCATAAGAAGGAAGAATTTTTGATGGCATAATTCCATTAATCATCATTCTTTTTGCTAGCATCGGGATATCGAAGTTCTTAAGATTATGACCACAAAGATAGAAATCTAACTTATGACAACGATCCAATAAGTTTCTAACATCAATTAACAATTGTTTTTCATCGTGATTAGAAAAAGTTTGTTGTTTAATTCCATCATTAGTTACAAATGCCATAGACACACAGACAATCTTTGCAAATTCAGGGACAAGTGCTGAACGTTTTTCATAAACGTCATTCATCTTTTGAAGTTCTTCTTCTAAACCATCTGCCTCAACATTGTCTTCAGGAAACCGTTTTAAGAACCAATCAAAATATTTTACAAATTGTTCTGCAATTTTTGGGTGATTTTCTTTACACCCTTCCCAATTACGACATAATCCAACTGTTTCAATGTCTAAAAATAAAATTTTGTTAATAGGTATGTTTATCATTTTAATAAGGATTTGTATAGTTCAGATCTGTCTTTTGTTACTTTGTTTAAGTCATAGGTATCTTTAACCGTTTCGTATAACCTTTGACCTAAGTCATAAGCAAAATTAGGGTTATCAATTAATTTTTTCATATATTTAGACCAATCACTATGGTTTTTATGTTCGTCAACTAAAAGGGCATTACCATCTGTAAATTCACCATTTTTTAATCCATGTTTTAAATCAATTGTGTATGGTCCAATATTGGATGCGATAATTGCTTTTTTATGGAATCCCGCCTCAATAACTTTAAGTTGTGATTTAACACGATTAAATATATGGTTTTTAATCGGAGCTAATGAAACATCAAACCATTTGTAATTAGCAGCATAACTTGTTACAGGTTTAGTCCAAATTCTATTATAGAATGGTAAAACATCTGAAACGTATTCCTCATCTTTAAATGTCATTAAAAATTCTTTATGTTTTGGGTCCACAACTCTGTAGTTATCTGTAAAAATTTCTTCATATCGAGCCCAAACTGTTTCTTCTGGTTTAATATCTCTTTGTTTTTGTTCACCTGTTTCTTTATTTATTTCCGTAACAGTCCCCCTTGTATCAAACCCACAAAGATACATACTAAATTTATCTTTATACGACGAAAGTTTATTAATCGTACCATCTAATAATTTTAAGTCATGTAAGTGCGAAGAACCACCTAACCAACCGAATCTTAATTTGTCTGATGGTTCGGTTTTTACATTAAACTGACCTTCTTTTGGATTAATTGCGTTTGGTAAAACGTATACGTTTTTATTGAATTTAGAAATTTCATTAGCAAAAATTGAAGTGGTAGTTGTTACATGACCAGCAACTTTAAGGTTGTTCATAATTTTTTCATGTAATTTTACCTGTATTACCATTTGGTGTACAGGATGGTCTTTGGTCGGTAACCAATAATCGTCCAAGTCCATTATGGTTACAATACCGATTGAGTTTAACCTTTTAATTAAATCTACAGAATTGTCATAATCGTGCCCGATTGTCCTATGAAAATGTACAATGTCGTATTGTTTCCAATAGTTATAATCATTGACTTTTGGTTCGTAATCTATATCCACGTGAAACTCATTCGGATAATTGTTTTGTAACATGACGTGAGGATCAATAGACCTAAATTTACCAACACCTGTTTTATCGGACGGTAATACTAATACTTTAATTTTGCTCATATAAATAAATCTTTGTACTAAGTATAACCATATTTAAACAAAAAATCCACCCCAATAGGAGTGGATTTAAAATATAAAATTATTTTATTATTCCATTTTTTTAACTTTAGTAACTTTACCAATAAACAAATGTTTACCAACTTTAAATTGTATAACATCGTTTGAGTTTGTTGTTGATTCAACAATCATACCCGCATCTTTAAGTTCTTCTCTAACAACATCTCTAACAGTATCCCTAACAACATCACGAATCATAGATTTCATTTCATTAATATTGAAATTAGATGATAATTGTTTTGTTGTTAACTCCTTAACTGATTGTGGTTGTTGGTCAGAAGTATTTGAATTCATTTTCATCAATCTTTGCGCCCCTTCAATAATATCATCTGAAATTGTTGGTGATGATGAAGATGGTTGAACTATAGGTTGCTCAATCATTAATCTTTTAATTTCTTCAGGTAATTTTGAATTTTTAATTCTATCTGCTTCTATAGGTTTGGTTGGGTCAAAAGACCCTTTAGGTGTTGAGTTTTCTGGTAAAAATTCTTGAGGTATATTGTAATTCCCTGATATTGGTTGAAAATCCTCAACTATTGGTTTATTAATATGTCTAGAATCCATAGACCCCCTATTTATACCTTCTGTTTTTTCCATTATTTTTTTAGATACTGCCAATCTTTGCATTAAATCTTCCGCTGCTCCCATAATATTTTATATTTTTCTATTATTAAATTTCAAGATTATCGAATTTTGCATTTAAAAATACTCTAACCATTGATTTATCTCCGTTAGGGTTATATAACGGTCTTACATCATCAAAAGTATCTCCCTGTTGTTGATAAGTCAATATTTTATCAACTCTAAAAAGTCTCCATCCAGGAATTGGGTTTCCCTTAACTTTGTTGGAGTGGGAAACTCCCTGTCTTTCCCAAGCCCTTAATACCATATTTCCTTTTTTACTAATACCTAAACATACTGGTTCTACGTCACGATAACCTCTACCGTATTCATCACCTGCGTAATTAATTGTTATTACCTTTCTTTTTTTGATACTATTTTGAACATCATCTAAAGCGGCAACTTCAGTAATTAATTTGCTTAAGCTATTAATTAATTTCATGATACTGTATAATATGGGTTGTTAGATGAAAATTTATTAACTTTTAAATCTTCTTTTCGTTCAGAAATATCTATTGAAGTTCCTGCTTGTTGGTTATAGACATCTAAATCTCCACCTGTACCCCTACCAATTTTATCACCATTAGCAATAGCATCTGGATGAACAGAAGAATACGGGTCAGAAGGTTTAAAATCATTTCTAGGAAAAAGTTTTTTTCTTTGTTCTTCAGCAATTTGTGATAGCGCATTATCAGGTTGCGAAAAATCTAATTTATCTGATTGTATTGCCATTATATTATTTTTTTCATTAGTTTATTTATTCTATCTACGTTTTCATTAACCTTTAAATCGTCTACGGTTGATCCATGTTTGTCATTTAGGTTAAAACTATTTTTTTGATGTGAATCTAAATATTGGTTTTGCATACCAGCATCAGACTTAATTTTTTTACCACTTAAATCATTGTCCCTCCAAACTCTTAAAACCTCATCACACCATTGTTTCATTCTATCTCCCCCATTTAATATAAATGGAGCATCTTCTTTGTTTCCATTGTAACCATCAAACCAATTCTTAATTCTTTTAATTTGTTGATATGTTGCCTTTTTAGAAGTTCTTAAATCTTGATTTCTTTTATATCCCTCTATGTTATTATTACCACCAATCGAAGCAAAACAATCACTTAAGTGTTTTATTAACGAATCAGGTATAATTGCAATTCTATTATAAAGATTACTGTTCATTTTTTAAAATTGTAATTAATTCTTTAACACTTATACCGTTATCTTTAGCCATTTTTTTAATGGACTTTATATTTCTAACTAATAAAGGGTTAATATCTAATATTTTTTTACCAACACTATCATCATTATATTTTTCTTTGTCTAATAAAACATCCTCAGCAATATCACTTTCATCTATTTCTTTTTCTTTTAAAATTGGTCTACCTACAAACCCTTTTTTATGTTTATACTTAGACTTTTTATCTCTTTCAGGGCTTTTACCAAATTCATCGTCAACTCTTTGTTCTGCCTTTTCATCATCCATGCCCAATTTTTCTTTGAAATATTTAAGACTTTCTTTCGCATCCATATCTTTTGTGTCTTCAAAACCAAAGGCCTTTGACATGTTTTCTTCTTTTACGTGACCTTCGCCGTAGTAACCATACCAACCTCTTAATAATGGGTCTCTTGGATTTCTTGCTGAAGGTATAATTTGGTCCATTGTTTTTGTACCTATACCCGTACTTGCTGGGTCTAATATCGGCGTATTTGATGAAAGCCATGTGCCATCGTCATCAACAAGTTCATTAACTTCAGATTCTTTAGGTTTCTTACTATTTTTAGTTTTAGACAAAAATATGTCGTGAGTCTTACAGGGCATGTATTTTCTTTCTCCATCTTCATTATGATAGTGATAACCAGCACAGCCCAAAGTTTTAGAAACTCTTTCCGCTCTTTCCTTTGTTGAATATTTATACGTTTTCATGTGGGCTTTTACCTATAAATACTCCATATAAAGTATTTATCTAAAAAAAGAATGCCGACTCAGAATTTAAATACATATTATTATCCAAAATATAAATCATTATTGAATTCAAGACAATATTTTGATTTGACTTTGGCTGCGGATGAAAGGGACTATGATGAAGAAGTTGTATTTTCTGCGGACATTATCGCCGCTAACGACGGTAATAGACTACCAATAAATATGGATTTAAACTATACCGGATCATCACCACAATTAACAATGACTTTTGATAATTTTTATTCAGGGTCTACTTTAGTTTCTAAAAATTATTATAATCCAAATAACTTAGATTTAAATTGTTATTCAGCATTTACAGGAGCATGTGATGTTGGTTTAGTTGCGACAGATAATGGGTTATTTACAAAAATGTCAGGAGAAACATTATATTATTCTATGGGTATTAGAAATGATTATAAATTTCATCCACATTACTACGATAGAAGAATGAAAATGCATACCGTTACCGGAAATACATTACCACCAAATCAAGTATTTTCAGGAAGACCAAAAAATACAATATATAATATTATTTCAAAAACAGGAAGTACTGTGGGTTATTACCAAGAACTTTATGGGGGTTTTTATCAAGGATTTTATAAATTGTTTGGTTATGACTATGAGGTGTACCCTGAAAGAATGAATAAGGGTTGGACCATGGAAACGGTCATTAAACCAAGAATTATTGATGAGTATTGTATATATGAGGACACTGAAGAATACCTTAACGATATATACCCAAATAATTCCGGCACTTTCTTTTATTTTGGAACAAGGGCAGAAAACAAATATTACCATTTTGCTAGTGGTAGTCCTGAATCTTATAGTAGTTATACCAGATCAACTACAGGTCTTACTAGTTTACAAAGTTGTAAATGTTCAGACACTGGAGTAACAAATGCAAATTGCGTTACTCTATACCCACAAAGTGCAACAACCGCGGTACATCAAATTGGGTGTGGGTGTGGCGCATGTACTGAACTAATACCTGTACCACCATTAGACCCTAAGTTTGATGTTCTGTCTAATGCTATGTCTATAAGATTTAGTGGTTGTCCCGCAAATCCAAGACTTTGTGTTAAGGTCATAAAGATTACAGGTGATTGCGTCACTACCGGAAGTTGTCAAACAACAGGATTAACTTGGCAGACGGGATATACCATAACAGAAGCTTGCAGTCCACCAATATATGATGTGTGTAATTATGTTTGTAGCGCAATAACTCAGGATAGGTGGGTTATGGTTACTGCGGTATATGAAAGATATACAACTATAGAGGAATGTGATTTATATAATCTTGGGGGTTTAAATGATATAAGGCAAGTCACATATCAGTCAATTTTGAATAATACATCATATAATTTGATAATGCCGCCTGAAACACACTCAGGAACAACAAAAGAAGATAAAGTTTACAAAATTAGATTTGACCATAAATGGTTTGATGATGCTTGGTATAGAATGGGCAGATTAAAGTTATATATTAATGGGTATTACTTTATGGTTATTGAAAACTTTGAAGAAATTATTCCGAGAGAATTAAACACCGAAAAAGAAAAACAAATTGGGGTCCCATTTAATATTTCTTGGGGTGGAGGTACTCAAGGATTACACGACCATTTAATTTTTTCTTCGACCACATTAACTAACGGACCATACAAACAAGACCCAGAATTATTCCCTAATAATATTTTATCGGCAACAACATTATCAGGATTGTCAACTAACATCCTATTAGAACAAAACTTTGGCGGTACGTTCATGGGTGGGATATCACAATTTAGAATGTATACGGAGGCGTTTAGTAGTCCTCAAGTACAACACGATTTTAGAATATTAAAAGATAAATTTAATTTATTTAATTACTGGTGCCCAAATTGTTTGACCCCTAATTCAGGATGTACTTCAGCATCTACACATACAAATTCTTTAGTTTTATATAGTTCTGTTAGTGGTATTGGTAATTTTACCGGTAGTTTATCGGGGGCTTGTAGTGCAGAAGCTTGTTTAAATAATGGCTCATGTTCTACGGTGACAGGCATAAATGTACGGGCAGATGTATCGGTTCCTGTTATTGGTACTACATTCTATAGTGCTAGTACTGGATGTACGGTAATGAGTAGTTTAAATGGTTACTACGCATTTAATAATTCAGGCACATACACAACTTATGAAATTACAAACGGTATCGTTACTTGTGTGTCAAGATGTTTACCGGTAGGGCCAACACCAACCCCTACACCTACACCGACTCCAACACCAACACCTACTCCAACTCCTACTCCAACTCCTACCGCAACACCTACTCCAACACCTACTCCAACACCTACTCCAACACCTACTCCAACACCTACACCTACTCCAACACCTACTCCAACACCTACACCAACACCATCATCAATATTTAATATGGTTATTGTACAAGATGGGCCAAATGTAGTTATGTCAGGTACAGGTACAATTAATTTAACTGATTTGACACCAAGAGTGTCAACCGATACTTTTGTTTCGTCTATGGTTCCACTTTTATCTAGATTCTCACCTGGACCATCATCACCTTGGACTGGACGTTTTTACACAGGAGCAACATTTACCATGCCGCCCGCTTTTGGTACGATTGGTCTACAATATAACGCCAGTTCTGGAAGTGGAAGTGGTGTGGCTGTTGTATATAACTCTTATATTGGTTCAGAATCATTATTTATCGATTCTAGTTATGTGTCAGGGAATGTTATTACAACATATAGTACCTTTAACAATAGAACATTAGCGGGAATGGGATTAATAACAGGAACGTATACGTATTCTTGGGGAACTGGCCCAAATTATGGGGTAATTATCCTACAAATATAAACACATTTAATTATGGAATTTTTTATACAACAAAACTCAACATTACCCATATTAAAAATGGATTTTGTACTTGATGGTAGAACCGATGCTGATGATGAATTTTATGGGATATTAGATAACGCAACTATTAGATTTTCTATGATTAGCGAAGATACCGGAATTCAAAAAATATTTATGAATGATGCATATCTTACTGAAAAATATAAAAGGAGTTTGGACTCTCCTTGGGAGTATTACATTTATTATAAATGGACACAAAAAGACACAAACAAAAAAGGAAGGTATAAGGGTCAGTTTTCAATAATATTAGAAGACGGAGAATTAATTGCGCCAATTAGAGAGGATCTTTACATTAATATTATTTGACAAGGGTGAATTTTACACTTATATTTAAGACAAAGGTAAATGTCACACTTATGTGACAGCTAATACACCAAACTTAAATATAAAAATTATGGTTCCACAAGAAGAAATCGAACGCTTTTTATTAGGCGAAGACGAAGAAAAATATATCGTATCACTCGAATACGATTACAAATCCTCAAAGATATATAAAGTAATTCAGGACCCTGTTAAGGGAAAAATGTTACGCCCTGATACCTTCATCCCATTTGCTTGGGTTGGTGACTTGAAAGGTAAAAACTTTTACAAGAACGATAAACACGCACAAAAACGTGCAATGAGTGAAAATGGTATCATTATCGAAAAATTAGAAGACCATGGCGATGAACGATTAAAGCAAGGTTTAACTTATTTGGTTAAAACAACAAAGACATATTCAAATCTTGTAAACTTTTTTAAAGGTGGCGGTCTTGACCCTTGGGGTAGAGACAATTCAGACTCCATCACAATTTTATCCCCCGTCGAACAATATTTAATTCAAAAAAGTAAAAGACTATTTAAAGGATTTGATGAATATGATGATATACATAGATTTGTATTCGATATTGAGACCACAGGTTTAGATCCTAAAACGAGTAAAATGTTCTTGATAGGAATGAAAGATAATCGTGGGTTTTTAAAAATACTATCGGCACAAAACGAAGAAGAAGAAAAACAAATGATTGTTGAATTCTTCAAAATAATTGATGAATTAAAACCATCTTTAGTTGGCGGATACAACTCAGCATTCTTTGACTTTCCATATATTTTAAAAAGAGCGGAGATATTAAAATTAAACATTAAAAAAATATCAAAGACCCTACACCCCGACTATTCGTTAAAACAGAAAGATGGTATACTAAAGTTGGCTAATGAGATGGAACCATATGTTCAAACACAGATGTGGGGATATAATATTGTGGATATCGCTCACGCAGTCCGTAGGGCACAAGCAATTAACTCTGATATTAAGAGTTGGTCTTTGAAATACATCACCAAGTTTATTGAAGCAGAAAAGGCAAGTCGTGTCTACGTAGAAGGGGATAAGATTGGTAAAATCTATTTTGACAATGAAGATTACTATTTAAATCCTGAAAGTGGTGGTTTTAAAAAAGTAGGTATGCCGGGTACTGAAAACCTAATGGAAAGATTCCCTGGTAAGTTTTTAGAAGTGAAAGGTTCAAACATTATTGAACGATACTTGGATGATGACCTTTATGAAACTATGGTGGTTGATGAACAGTTTAACCAAGCAAACTTCCTATTGTCCAAACTTGTACCAACAACATACGAGAGACTTTCTACGATGGGTACTGCTACTTTATGGAAAATGATTATGTGTGCGTGGTCTTACAAACACAAATTAGCAATTCCTAAAAAGTTAGAAAAAAGAAAGTTTACTGGTGGTTTATCTCGTTTGGTTCAGGTAGGATACTCAAGAAACGTATTAAAACTTGACTACTCTTCCCTATATCCGTCAATTCAGTTGGTACATGACGTATTCCCCGCTTGTGATGTTACAGGTGCGATGAAGAGTATGTTAAAGTATTTTAGAGATACTCGTATCAAATATAAGAACTTGGCGGGAGAATTTAAAAGTTCTGACCCTAAACTCGCAATTTCATACGACAGAAAGCAGTTACCAATTAAAATATTTATCAACGCATTCTTCGGTTCATTATCAGCTCCCCACGTATTTCCATGGGGGGATATCGATATGGGTGAACAAATTACTTGTACAGGCAGACAATACCTAAGACAAATGATTATGTATTTTATGAACCGAGGTTACGTACCATTAGTAATGGATACGGATGGTGTAAACTTTGAAACACCACAAGATAGAGTTAATTACAAATACATAGGTAAAGGATTGAATGGGTTAGTTAAAGAGGGTAAAGAATATGTTGGTGCGGAGGCTGACGTTGCAGAATACAATGACTTATTTATGAGAAATGAAATGGGTCTTGATATAGATGGGGTATGGCCAGCAACAATTAATGTGGCTCGTAAAAACTACGCACTACTTACGGATAAAGGTAAAGTAAAACTTACGGGTAACACAATTAAATCTAAAAAACTACAGACATATGTGGCAGAATTTTTAGATAAGGGATTAAGAATGTTATTAGATGGTAAGGGTTCTGAATTTTTAGATTTCTATTATGAATATGTAAATAAAATTTATAATAAAGAAATACCACTTTCTAAAATAGCAAATAAGGCTCGAGTTAAACAATCATTAGATGATTATAAAGTTCATATCACAAAGACAACAAAGTCAGGTAGTATGATGTCAAGACAGGCACACATGGAACTTTTATTACAGGCAAATAAAAATCCAGGTCTTGGTGATACAATATATTATGTAAACAATGGTGAAAAAAAATCTCACGGTGACGTACAAAAGAAAAAAGATTCGTTAGTTTTAAATTGTTACTTAATTGATGAAAAAGAAATTGAGATGAATCCTGATTTATTAGGTGAGTATAATGTACCGAGATACTTGGCGGCATTTAACAAAAGAATTGAGCCGTTATTAGTTGTTTATAGTCCTGAAATTAGACATGATATATTAATTGAGGACCCTAAGAATCAACCAATCTTCACTAAATCACAGACAGAATTAGTGAGGGGTTACCCAATGAAAGACGCACATCAAGATACGTTAGATGAGGTTTTAACATTATCTGATACTGAAATATCATTTTGGCAAAGTGTAGGTATTGACCCATATTATATGTATATAGACGACACTTTGGAATTAGTTAATAAAGATTATGTTGAAAGTAACAGGTCTTTAATGTTAGAGGAAATATCTAAAAATATTAAAGTAGATTCTGAAGAATTATATGAATTTGACGTTGATGGGGATTTGATGGCTCTTAGTTTTGACTAAGAGCTTTTTAATCCGTCTGACGATAAAATATACCAAAAATCACCAATTTTTTTAAACTCAACACAAGCACCTTTATCTAATTCTATTTCATCAAATTCTTCATCAACAAGACTGTCACCTTTAACATTAACTCTAGTTAATGCCTTTATAACAACATGGTCTGTAGTGTTTGAATTTAAAATTAACTGACAAACATCAACATCTTTTACCACTATTGTTGATTCGCCATTTGTGGTATATTTTGGTTCAGTTACCACGGCATTATCTGAAGTAATTACTTCAAATCCGTGTATTATTCTCTTAGATGGTATTGACCTAAATATTGGCATAAAATTATATTACGGTATATGGGCTTGTAAACGCTCTGAATTTTAATAATTTATTTAAATTTTCAGCTTGGAGTGCTTTTTGCTCCATCATTTTTTCAGGTCTTAATCTTTCTAAACGAGTCTTTAATTCTTCCCATAACATGGTTTTTTCATCTTTAGCCTCTGTTTGTAAAGACTGATATTCTAAAGTAAGTTCAGAATCAGGAGTTTTTAAATTACCACTAAATTTACCTCTAACTCTACCTAATGTTTCTTTACAATATGCGGTAAACCATCTACGGACCCAAGTTTGTGCTGGCGAATTAAGCCTATCCCATCTTAATTTATCTAATGGTATATCTGAAGGTAGCCTAACTACATCTGGATTTTTAGATAAACAATCTTCTCTATCAAAAGTGTCATAATACCAATACCAAACTCGATAATCATTCCTTCTCATATTACCAAAGTCAAACTTACCTCCAGGTACATTCATTAAATGTATCGCCTTTTTACCTTCAGGTAGTGCCGTAACTCTATAAGTTAAATCACCGGTAATAATTCTTCTTTTCATTTGGATATCGGACATTCTTAATAGGATGTCAAATGCAGGTGTAATAAAATAGTTACCTGTTGTACCCATTTGTGAAAATCCCGCACCACCACCTAAACCAATACCTCCGAATCCTCCGAATCCACCCATAAATGGGTCAAAGTATGCGGCATCTAATTCAGGCCTTGCAAACCATAATAGTTCGTTTAGTTCTCTACCTGCAGGTATTTCATATATTTGTTGATTGGGTACTAAGTCAATATAATCCTTTTTTAAAACCCAATCACCACCTGCCTGTAAACCTACAATTTTAGAATATGCATAAGTGTATTGGGTCTCCCAATCCATACTACGTGTTGATAGTGCTCTTGTTATAGATTGTTCATCAAGATTTAAACCGTAAACCGAGGTCCATTGAGATTCGATTAACCAATCTTGAACATGTTGCTCATAATCCTCTATAGAAAGTTCCAATAAAGAATCCATCATTTCATCATCCAACTCAACTCCACGTAACGGTGCACCTAAAAGATTACGTATTCTTTTATAAAGTTTACTTCTTTCTGGTTCGTTAATGATTACAATAGACATAATATATTTTCTATATAAATATCATTAAAATAAAAAGACTTACAATTTTACTTTTTTTCTAATAGTGAATTAAAAGAATCATTAACAAATTCCCAATTAACCACTTTCCAAAAATTTTTAATATACTCGTCTCTTTTGTTTTTATACTTTAAATAATATGCATGTTCCCATAGGTCTAAACCTAATAGTGGATATCCATTTTCTTTTTCTGTATTCATTAATGGATTATCTTGATTTGATGTTGTTGTAATTTTTAACTTATTATTTTTTGTTAATATTAACCAAACCCACCCAGAACCAAATTTTGTTTTACCTTCTTCTTCAAATTTTTCTTTAAATTTTTCAAAAGAACCAAAATCTTTTTCTATTTTAGATAATATAGGGTCTCTTATTTGTTGTTTTTTTGGAGATAGCATTTTCCAAAACAATGCGTGATTAAAAGCGCCGCCACCATTGTTTTTAACGATTTTATTAAATTTAGAAACTTTTTTAATAATTTCTTCTAATTCTAAATCAGGACCTTTAATTTTTTCTAACTCAACATTTAATTTTTCAACATAAGTTTTGTAATGTTTAGTATAGTGAGTTTTCATAGTCTCACTATCAATAAAAGCACCAACAGAGTCATAATTATATGGTAATTTTTCTATACTTATTTTTTTTATTTCGGTTATAATGTTTTGTTTTGATACCGATTCTATTTTTAATTTATTTTCTATTTCTTCAATTTTTTCTTTAAATGGGGAATATAATTTTTTTTCAATAGATTTATTATCCTTTTCAAATTTTTTAATATCGGCGCCAGCTTTAGCGTTAGCTTCATCTTCATTTTTACCGCCAATGTCCTTACCTTTTTTTCTTTTTAGTACGGTTCTTTGATATTCATGAATCCACTCATGTGATAATGTTTTTAAAATATCTCGATTAATTCGGTCTTTAACTAAAATTTTTAATAAACTACCACTTGTTCTTGATCCGGTGGTCATTTTACCGGTTCTATTTTTTTGAAAACTAATGGTAACGTCATTTTCTAACGGATGTTCCTTTTTTAAAAAGTTTATGAATTCTTTAATTAAAGATTCCCCACCTTTTGTCGGAGTACACCCAATATATTTAATTTTAACTTCCATGATATATAAATATCAACGTCCGTTAGAAATCATTTTTAACATTTCTTCTATTGCAGATGCGTCATCCATCATATCATCACCCATAACGGTTGATATGATTTTTTTCTTTCTGTTTAAGATGTCGTAGATGGCACCTTCAATTGTATTTTCAAATAAAGGGTAATAAACTGATGTGGAATTTTTCTGACCAATTCTATGTGAACGGTCTTCGGCTTGTGCGTGTTCAGCGGGTACAAATGATAAGTCATTCATTATTACCGCTTCGGCAGCAGTTAAAGTCAAACCAACACCCGCGGCTTTCAAGTTACCAACAAATACTTTAATCTTATCGTTAGTCTGAAATTCATCAACAGCATTTTGACGATGAGGTTTTGAACAACTCCCATCTAAATAAACTGCCGACTTACCAAAATGTTGGTAGATTTGTTGGAGGGTGTCGGTGAAATTTGTGAATATGATTACTTTTTTACCTTGCTCAATAATATTTTCAGCCAACTCAATGGTGTTATTAATTTTTTCCTGAGCAATCACTTTTCTAACCTTCATTAATTTACCAAATTGAATTGTTAATGAATTGGATTCTTCGGGATTTTGGTCGTACCAATCATAGTATTCACCCATTAATTCTTCATAATCTTTAGATTTTAACCTTAAATAAACGGGTGTGATAATTTTTTCGGGTAAATCTAAAACCTCTTCTTTTAATCTACGTAAAATGTGTGTTTGAGTTCTTTCTCTTAATTCGTCAAGATTAGTCGCTCCTTGAACATTCCAAACTTTTCTTTTACCAACATTAAACTGAAAACCATTACAATACCTTTTAGCGTACGCCATCCAATTCATAGCCACAGGACTATCAACAATGTTCAATAAATTATAATAATTCATAGGTCGTGATGTCATAGGTGTTCCTGATAACAACCAAACTCTTTCTATTCTTGATATGATGTCATTTACAATTTTAGTTCTTTGTGCTTGTGGATTTGAAATCATATGAGCCTCATCCATAATAACTAAATCAAATTTTGTCTTTAGAATTGTTGAGTCGTCTTTCTTCTTAATGTCGTGGAAATTTTTTAAAATGTCATAGTTGATAATTACAAAATCATGTTCATCTGAAAATTTTTTACCTTCTGCAATATATACGGTTCTGTCTGAATAATTTTCAATTTCACGTTGCCAATTAATTTTTAATGATGCAGGGCATATAATTAAAATCTTTTTTGCACCTGTTTCTAAAGCGGAGATAATTGTTGATGTGGTTTTACCAAGACCCATATCATCGGCCAAAATAAACTTTTTATTTCTAACCAACTTTTCAATTGCCTCAATTTGGTGAGTCATTGGCATTCTGTGTTTATACTTACTATAATCTATAACAACATTTTTCACTTCGTTATCTTTAACGAGTGCTGATTTTGGCATCCAAAAATCATAAGTTGTGTCACCTGAAAATATTTTACCCCAAATGTGATACGATTTATCTTTTTCGACCAAAAGTTTTTCAACGTATATTTCAGTCGGTTCCTTGGTATACATTTTATCCTCCATTAATTTTTTACCAAAGTATGAATCTAATTTAACCCATTTTTTTGCAACTTTTGGTTGTACGTTATGATAATTAATAATGTATTCAGATTGAGGTCTTGTGGGAACAAAAGACTTACTATTTTGTTTTTTGTGTTTTAAATTAAGGATGTAATTATTAGACCCTTCATAATTATCTAAAATTAAAAGGGCCTTGGACTCTGGCGTTTTTGATATTGCATCTTCCATTAATATATAAATAATAATAAAACAAAAGAAAAAATCAATCAAAGTATTTATAGTTATGGCAGAGAATAAAGTTCCAATTACTCGTTTAAATAAGTTTTTTTCTGAACAAGATTTTGATTTGGATATATCTATGGGTGACGAATGGTTAGGTGGAGATATGAATTTTACCGTAGTATTATATCGAGTTGATAGACAAAGAACTGTAAATGATGATGTTTATGGCGAAACTTTAGAAGATGGTATACAATTTTTACCCCCTGTTGAATTTAAAGGATATGTACAAGTTGAGCAACCTTCTAATGTTGATTACGGGGCATCTAAAATCTCACAAACAGAACCAGGTAATATTAAAATTGGTGTTTACCAAAAACAATTAGATGAGTTAGGTATACAGATTTCATATGGTGATTATATTGGTTATTATGAGACTGAAACAAGAGTTAGGTATTATACAGTTGTAAATGATGGTCGTGTTATTTCGGATAATAAACACACCTATGGTGGTTATAAACCATTCTATCGTTCTATTATTGGGGCACCTGTAAATGAAAATGAATTTAGAGGAATATAAAAATGGCATTACCTAAAAAAATAAAAAATTATTTACCTTTAACACCACAAAAGGTTGGTAGGGAGCGAAGACAGGAAATGTTAGACGACATTACTGACCAAGGAACCTATTTACCCAAAGGAGTTTTACATGCCGATTTAGATAAAGGTATGTTAGATTTTGTTAAAGAAACATTAAAATTAGTTGTTGATGAAAAAACAGTACCAACAATTAATAAAATAATAACAAACCAAAACTGGTCACAATTTGTTGAGTCTTGGAATTTTCAAGATTTAGATAATAACGTGTCGTTACCTTTTATTGCTACTGTTAGACTACCCGAAGTAAAATACGGAACATTTCAAGGAGGTGCCGCAAACATACCAAATAGAAGGCAATTTTTTTATTATACTGTACCAACTTGGGACGGTCAAAGAAAAGGAGCCACAGTTTATAAAATCCCTCAACCAGTCCCTGTTGATATTACATTTAATGTTAAGTTATTTTGTAATAGGATGAGAGAGCTTAATGATTTTAATAAAATTGTTATGCAAACTTTTACATCAAAACAAGCATACACTCAAATTAAAGGTCACTATATACCTATAATAATGGAAAGTGTTGGGGATGAGTCGGCAAAAGATTTAGAAAAAAGAAAGTACTACATTGCAAACTATACTTTTATTATGAAAGGACTTCTTATAGATGAAGAAGAGTTTCAAATATCACCCGCGATATCAAGACAGGTCACTATGTTTGAAGTGGATACAAAAGTAAGAGGTAGAAACGTAACTCCACAACCCCCAAGACCAAATTATTTTGATTTAAATTTAACTTTTGTTGTTGGGGTAACACAACTAACTGAAGTTTTTAGATATACCGCAGATTTAAAAGTTGGGGAAATAGATAACGTATCGTCTTATTCTGTTTTTATAAATGGTAATTATGTCGGTGACGATTTAACAACTATACAAATTACTGATGGAGATACGTTTTTAATTACTTTAACAAAGATAGACCCGACTAAATCGGCAACCATATATACAACAGCATATTTAGTTTAACTATTCCCCATATAAATCTTTTTTTACTTCACAATTTTTTTTAATTAAATTCTCTAAAAATTTATACATTTTAAGTCCATTTTCTTCGCAATATTTTTTTAATAAATTATGAGTTTCTTCTGATATTTTTAAGTTTTTTATCTTTTTCATTTTGTAAAAAGTTATTGGTAGAAAAAAGGTAGATTTTTTTCTTACCATTTGATAAATATTATATAAGGGTAAAGTTTTTTGTGTTTTGACGAGGTATTTATATAATAAAATAAAAATTTAAATACTTTTTAAAACATGGCATCATCTAACAAAGTTTTCGTTTCTCCTGGAGTTTACACATCTGAAAGAGACTTAACATTTGTTGCACAAAGTGTGGGTGTAACAACATTGGGAGTTGCGGGAGAAACCTTACAAGGACCTGCTTTCGAACCAATTTTTATTACAAATTTTGACGAATTCCAAGTTTATTTTGGAGGAACAAGTCCAGAAAAATTTGTAAACACACAAATACCTAAATACGAATTAGCTTATATCACTAAAGCATATTTACAACAATCAAATCAACTTTTTGTCACTAGAGTTCTTGGGTTATCAGGATATGATGCGGGACCATCTTGGTCGATTGTTACTATAGGTAATGTTGACTCAACATCCATTGTCGCAACTGGTAATACGGGACCAGTAAGTGTATTATTTACGGGAACAACGGGTACTTCGGCTAATATTACATTAACAACAGTACCATCTTCTTTAAACGTTGGTGGTAATTTTTATAACACATATACAGAATACAATGGTGGAACATCTTCAGTTGAATCTGATTTAAAAACTTACCTTTCTAATCAAGTTAATTTAGCGGGGACATCATCAACAGGTACAACTTCGATGTTTTGGGGTATTGTCAGTGGTGGAACATTTAACCTTGTGACGGGTGGATCTGTTAATACTGTAACAGCATACACTGAAAACTTTGGTGTCACATCGGCAAGCGGTGGTACATTAAATTCATCCACTAACGATGCTTGGTTCTACGGGTTATTTAATTACCAAAATAATGCGGTAAATACATATTACGGACAAGGTTTTGGTTGTTCTCTTGGTTCACTATCGGGAACTGGTGGTAACTATTCAGGTTCTGCCAAATTTTACATCACAAACTATTCAGGTACTCCATACGCCGAATACGATGACATGGTTGTTGCGACTTTAAGATCAAGAGGGATTACTACTTATAGCTCAACACAACATGGTCCAAAATTTGAAGTTACTGGTACAACAGATGTTGCCATGATATGTACAAATACGTATTCAGGTGTAACTAAAAATCCATATTTACCATTCTCAATATCGGGTGTAACATATGACGGAGATAATTTTGAATTCGAGACTTCAATGCAATCAACAGATAAAAACTTTATTAGAAAAGTATTTGGTGGATCTAATTTTGGTAAAAATAGAACTGAAGTTCCTCTTTTTGTTGAGGAGACTTATTCAAGTTTACTTTTAACAGGTTACAGAGCAGGTCAAATTAGAGGTCTATATTGTGACTTAATATCTCTACCTGGTGTTACTGATGTGTCGAGTCCTGATTATTCAGACTCTTTAGGATTTTATTTAGAACAATATCAAACACCTGAAACACCATACTTGGTTTCTGAACTTAGAGGTAATAAAGTTTACAAATTATTTAAATTTGTTTTAATATCTGACGGTAACGCAGCAAACACACAGGTTAAAATGTCAATAGGTAATATATCATTTACTAATGGTACATTCGATGTATTTATTCGTGATTTCTTTGATAACGACCAAAATGTTAAAGTTATTGAAAGTTTTACTAATTGCTCTATGGACCCATCAAATAACAATTACGTAGCTAACAAGATTGGTACATCTAATGGTGAGTATCAGGTTAAATCAAAATATGTAATGTTGGAAATGAGCGATGAAGCGCCGATAGATGCATTACCTTGTGGTTTTGAGGGGTACATTTCAAGAGAATACGCTAACGCAACTCCACCTTTTGTAAACTATAAAACTAAATACTACACGGCGGGAGAAACAATTTACAACCCTCCTTTTGGTTCTAGTTCTGGAGGGGATAATCCTGTAATTTCAAGTGGTGAAAATCCAAGAAAGGCGTACTTAGGTATATCAAATATAACTGGTATCGATTATGATTTTTACCAATATAAAGGAAAACAAATACCAGCAAGTTTGGCAACAGACACTACAGGTATTGCTTGGGGGTACTTAACTAAAGGTTTCCACATGGATAGTGGTGCTACGGTTGTAACAATAGCTAATGGTTACGCCACATCAGGACAATCGGCATTTGAAGTAGGGGTTAGTTCATTTAATTCTGAACCTACAGACGCTTCTAACGCATACTATAGATTAAACACTCGTAAATTTACTATATTAGCGTATGGTGGTTTTGATGGTTGGGACATTTATAGAGAATCAAGAACAAATACTGACACATATGCTTTAGGTCAAACAG
>JACCDX010540497.1_pt1 | contig 57383 bp, 61 predicted proteins | sample 7449681 | NCBI WGS metagenome assembly JACCDX01 (sample SAMN15323450, study PRJNA562643) | freshwater metagenome | isolation source: river surface water | place: USA:Blue River Watershed | collected 2017-08-18
AATGGGAAGCTGACATGGCAAGACAAAGAATCATCATCATCGGCGCAAGCTCGGCCATTGCAGAGCATTGCGCGCGCTTGTGGGCACAGCAGCCAGCCGACTTTGTGCTGGTCGGTCGTGATCATCACCGTGTTGATCGCGTGGCGGCCGACTTGCGGGTTCGCAGTCCACAGTCATCGGCGCAATCCATAGTTATTGACTTCACCGATGCCGCAGCAATTGCCGCGCTGGCTGTGCAAACAGGCACAGAGGGCAGGATCGACATCGTGCTGATTGCGCATGGCAATCTGCCTGTCCAGTCCGACTGCGAGCAGGATCTCTTGCAGGCGCAGCAGGCGCTGCAGATCAATGGTGTCTCGCCGGTTTTGTTTGCCGAAGCCTTTGCGGCACAACTTCAGAAAGCGGGCCGTGGCACACTCGCCATCATCGGCTCAGTGGCCGGCGATCGCGGGCGCAAAACCAATTACGTGTATGGTGCTGCCAAAGGACTGATCGATCGCTATGCGCAAGGCTTGCAGCATCGCTTTGCCGGCACCCCGGTGAAAATCGTTTTGATCAAACCGGGCCCGACAGCCACGCCGATGACGGCACATCTGCCGCTACGTGGTCTGGCCTCACCCGAAGCCGTCGCGCAAGCCATCGTCGCAGCGATTGACAAAGGAAGCCCTGTGGTCTATGCGCCGGCGCGCTGGGCACTGATCATGATGATCATCCGTCATTTGCCGCGTTTTGTTTTCAATCGCCTCAATATCTGAATGAACCATTCGAAAAAACAGAAAATCATCCTGCCCGGTGGCGCGGGACTTGTGGGTCAGAACCTGGTCGCCCGTCTGAAAGCGAGGGGCTATACCGACATCGTCGTACTCGACAAGCATCGCGCCAATGTCGAGGTGCTGCGTCGCATGCATCCGGAGGTGCTGACGGAGTGCGTAGATCTGGCCGAGCCCGGCTCCTGGCAATCGCATTTCGCGCAAGCGGGTGCAGTGATCATGCTGCAGGCACAGATCGGTGGCACTGACTATGCCGAGTTCGAGCGCAACAACTTGTCGGCCACCCGCAACGTGCTGGATGCGATACGTAACGGTCAGGTGGACCAGCTGGTGCATATCAGCTCCTCGGTGGTCGAGTCGGTGGCGGATGATTTTTATACGCAGACCAAAAAAGCGCAGGAGCGCATGGTATTGGAGAGCGGCATTGCCTGTCCGGTGCTGCGGCCTACCTTGATGTTTGGCTGGTTTGATCGCAAGCATCTGGGCTGGCTGTCGCGCTTCATGAACAAGGTGCCGGTGTTTCCGATTCCGGGTCATGGGCGTTATCTGCGACAGCCTTTGTATGTCGGTGACTTCTGTAGCATCATCATCAGCTGCATCGAGAATCACATCACTGACGGTGTCTTCAATATCTCCGGCCATGAGAAAGTGGATTACATCGATATCATCCGCGAAATCAAGCGCGCGACCGCAGCGCGTACCGCGATCGTGAGAATTCCCTACGGCCTGTTCCACAGCCTGTTGTGGGTCTGGGCTCTGTTCGACCGTAATCCGCCATTCACCACCCAGCAGCTGGCAGCGTTAGTAGCCAGAGACGAATTTGAAGTCATCGACTGGCCAGGTAAATTTGGTGTGCGCAGCACGCCCTTTGCCGAAGCGATGGAAGAGACCTTCCGTCATCCCGAGTACAGTCGTGTCGTTCTGGAGTTCTGATCATGGGTGAACGTATCGCCGTGCTCGGTGCCGGCCCAATGGGACTGGCTGTCGCTTATCAGCTGGCGCGTGATGGTCACCAGCCTGTCGTGTTCGAGGCGGATGATCGTGTGGGTGGCATGACCGCCTGCTTTGATTTTTCAGGGTTGTCGATTGAGCGCTATTACCATTTTCACTGCACGTCGGATACTGCCTTTCTTCAGGTGTTGAATGAGCTTGGCATTGCTGATCGCATGCGCTGGGTCGAGACCAAAATGGGTTACTGGTATCAGGATCGTATGCAGGCTTGGGGTAATCCGATGGCACTGCTGCGTTTTAAGGGCCTCGGCCTGATCGCTAAATTTCGCTACGGCCTGCATGCGTTTTTGTGCACCAAACGCAATGACTGGCAGCCGCTGGACAAGGTCGAGGCCACGGGCTGGATACGTCGCTGGGTTGGTGATGAAGCCTGGGAAGTCCTCTGGCGTCGACTGTTCGATTACAAGTTTTATGAATACACACCGAATTTGTCGGCGGCATGGATCTGGAGTCGCATACGCCGCATCGGTCGCTCGCGCTACAGCCTGTTCCGCGAAAAGCTCGGCTATCTGGAAGGCGGCTCGACCACGTTGCTCAATGCATTGAAGGCCGATATTGAAAAAAACGGCGGCATCGTCAAACTGACCTCGCCGGTGAAACGCGTGATCATCGAGCACGGGCGCGTCACCGGTATTGAGACCGCGCAGGGCAGAGAGAATTTCGATAAAGTCATCAGCACCGTGCCGCTGCCCTATGTACCGCGCCTGATACCGGATTTACCGGTGTCGCTGCTGCAGCAATATCAGTCGGTCAATAACATCGCCGTTGTCTGCGTGATCGTCAAACTGAGGCAACCAGTCTCGGGCAATTTCTGGCTGAACGTCAATGATCCCGAGATGGATATCCCCGGACTGGTCGAGTATTCAAACCTGCGCCCACTCGAACATTCGGTAGCTTATGTACCTTTCTATATGCCCGGTGAGCATCCGAAATTTGCCGAGCCCGATCAGGCCTTTCTCGACAAGGTTCGCCGCTATCTGAAGAAGATCAATCCGGCACTCAGCGATGAGGACTTCATCGACTTGCGTGCCAGCCGTTATCGTCATGCGCAGCCGATTTGCGAGCCTGGCTATCTGGATCGTTTGCCACCCGTCGCTTTACCAGTGGCAGGACTCTGGGTGGCGGATACGTCTTATTACTATCCGGAAGATCGCGGTATTTCGGAGAGCATCGGTTTTGGTCGACGGATGGCGCTTGAGGCAGTGCAGTGATACAGCAATTCATGTCGCGCCAGTTTCTGGCATTTCTGATCACCGGCGGTCTGGCGGCAGGAGTGAATTTCGGCTCGCGGATTGTCTACAATCAGTGGATTGACTTCTCGTCAGCCGTCATCCTCGCGTATCTGACCGGGATGATCACCGCGTTTCTGCTGGCACGCACGTTTGTCTTTACTGAGGGTAGTCAGTCAGTCCAGCGCAGTGCCACCTTTTTTGTGTTGGTGAATGCCGTCGCGGTCCTGCAGACCTGGGCCATCAGCATGCTGCTGGCCTACTATGTGTTGCATTGGGTCGGCATTACCCGCTTTGTTCCCGAGATAGCACATGCGGTCGGCGTAGCGGTGCCGGTATTTACCAGCTATCTCGGTCACAAACGCTGGTCTTTTAAATAAAGCCGTACTGCTCGAGGAAGCGGCAGCCGCGCAGTGGCAGGTACGACGGTACCTGGTAATAATCCGCGGCGATCTTCTTGAGCACTTGTTCGTAATAGGGGTCGAAATGAAAGCCGCGGCCTTCCACCATCCAGAAAGTAGCGCCTTTCAGCGTGAGCTCTCTGATCTCGATCCCATCGAAGTACGGTGAAAACTCTTCTGCAACAGGTGCTTTGCTGCTGAAGATGCGCAGCGTTTTTCCTTCGTACGGGCGGAAATCCGTGATGTTGTCATCAAAGCGCGCATGAAAACTTCCCATGCCAAACACAGGTACGTAGGCTTGTGCATGATAAGCAAGCAGTGAGGCTTTGCTGTAAGACTGCGTCATCACTTCGCCCTGCGCTGGCAGACCGTCTTTGAGCATGGCAACCAGCGCCGGTCCTTCACGGTGCATCACGATATCCTGATGCAGTTTGCTGGATTTGAAATAGTCGGTCGGTAAGTGCGCGACCAAAACCAGTAACAGCAAATGTGGCACACCCAGCCAGATGGTCCAGCGACGATGCTGGCTCAGTACGGTTTCCGGCAGACGCAAGGCAGCGAACAGAAACACAAACGGCAGAAACGCCAGCACCCAGTGCAGGCCGATGGTTTTGTAAAACGACAGCAGAAGAAACAGCACAAAAGGCACCGCAAACAGCACGACCACTCGCCAGTCTTGCCGCCAGCCTTTAATATTTGCGATGCGCCAGAGAGTCCAGGGTGTCACCAGATAAATCATCATCGCGACATACACCGCCAGATGCGAGAGCGTGAAATGCGCGCTCTGATTCCGGTTGATCAGATTGAACAGAAAATTATTCCAGCAGTTCTCGGTATTCCATGCGAGATTCAGCAGCATGAAAGGCAAAGCGAATAACGCCACCACCAGCAATTTCCGCCAGCCGCCGCGTTGCGTGATCAAGTAGACCGCATAAGCAATCGCCAGCAAGCCCGCGAAATATTTCGACAGCAGCGCCAGACCCAGCAGCACGCCACTGGCGGCATACCCGCGCATATCATCTGCCAGCTCGGCCCGGATAAACGCATAACCTGAGAAGAACAGGAAAAAAATCAGGGGCGTGTCGGTCGTGATCAGATTCAGTGACCAGGTAAACGGTAGCGCCAGAAACAGACTGCCGAGCAGCCAGCGTTTGTTTTCGGCTGCGGGCTGAAGCCTGCTCAGCAGATCCATCATCCCGAACGTGATCACGATCCACAGCGCAATGGCCGGCAGCCGCAGCACCAGCACATGTGACGAGAACTGCTGCAACAGCCACAACAGCCAGCCTGCCATCGGCGGGTGATCGTAATAGCCACCCCAGTCAAGATGCTTGCCCCATTGATAAAAATAAGCCTCATCGCCTGTGAGCGGAATCGCAAGCGCCAGCCACAGCTTGATCAGGGTGGTGATCGCGAGCACATAGAAGAAAAGGCGTTGTGAAGCGGTTGTCGTGAAATGATCGGTGGTCATGAGAGATGGCGCGTGCCGGTAGCTTCCGGAGATTAGCTAGCAGTTTTCAAAAAACGCGATTTTCCACCATTTGACGGCACAAAAATTCCCGGCGTGATAATTTAATTCTGGTTCGCAGAATCGCACCTATTTTTGTTATCTATTTTGCATGAATAACCGCGTACTATGATTTGTACCCTGAGAATGCATATCCGGAGATGCTCATGACTACCTTACGATTATTGCTTGTTATCGTTTCCCTGATGTTTTGCGGATCAGTGTCCTTAACGACAGCCGGTACACTCGAAACCAATCCTGAAGCCAATCGTGCTGATCCTGATTTTGTTGCCGGTAAAAAGGCGATTGAACGCAAGGACTGGAAAACCGCGATTGAACACCTCAAGGCTGCAAACAAGCGACTGGAAAATGCCGATCTGCACAGCCATCTGGGTTTTGCTTTCCGAAAATCAGGCGACCTCGACAGCGCGTTCACGCATTACAAAGTCGCGCTTGGCATCGATCCCAATCATCGCGGCACGCACGAATATCTGGGTGAGGCTTATGTGAAAGCCGGTAATCTCGACAAGGCACGTCAGCACCTGGCTCGGCTGGAAGAGATTTGCGGCAAGGATTGCGAGGAGTATCTGGATCTGGCGCGGGCGATTGCGACGAGTGGCAAGGGGAAATAATCGAGTTTGAAAGTAATCTGGCTCGTATTTACCCGTTGGCAGAGCATTTGTAGCTTATTCAAAAGCCAATAATCAGATCAGGTATCGTTGATCGGCAATTATTTAAAGTTAACGTGCAGTACAATTCACATCGTTAACTCTACCTGCCAATAATATTATGAAAAAAATAATCTTCCTTCTTCTCCTGAGCGGTATTTCTTCTACGTCCCAATTATCTTGGGCTGGTAATTACAAAGAATGTATCGAGATCGCAAACGAAGTGAACCAGGGCGTGCCGCAAAAAATAGACCGCATCACCACCTTGATGGCTGCTGTTTGTAAAGAAGAAGGACGAAAGGTAATTTTTTCCTACAATTACCAGATCGAATCTGATACCCCCATAACGCAGAAAAATATCAGCTCTCTCAAAGCCGGACAAATCAATGCTTTGTGCACTAATCCGGATATTAAACCGCTCATCAATGAATTTGATATCGAGATGAGCTATTCCGATCAGGCTCGGAAGTTCATTGGCTCTAATCGCATGGGTAAGAAAGACTGCAGGGCTGCTCGATAGGCCTGTCTTCGGAATCCTGGCAGTATTTTTGCAGCAAATCTTGGGGCGCAGCTGGGTTCTGCGCCCTTTGAGTGAAACGGATTTATTGTTTCAAGACCCGTACCTTCGAAATCTGCGGTATCCCGCGTCACAACAATCAGACTATATACAAGCACGGTTCGGACTACCTGCTTAGTGTCTGATTGAAAATCTACTGCGCGACTTGATTTCGCCAGATTTTATTTATCCAGTGCTTACCTGATTAATTTTCCCTGATCCAATTCGTACGCTCTGAGCGACACCGGCGCCATAATTTTCGCTCATGAATAAGAACAGATTTTCGAGTAAGTCGTAGTTTGCATAAAATACTTTTCCGGCTGCCTCGCTCCGGTATTTCACGATATCGGTACTCATCATGTATTCGAGGTTTATTCCGACGCTGGACTGCGACAAGTTGATTGTTTCAGCCAGATCCATTTGACTCATGCCGACTTCTCCAGTCGTAACAAGTACATTCATGATGAGCAAACGTTCTTCGAACGAAAGCGATCCTAGTAGCCTGGCGAGTTGTCGCGTTTCCACGGGTTTTCCTGATTTTCGATTTGGTTTACATCGAAAGGATGTTCTAAGTTTCAATTATCAACAAGTCATTAGTCACTTTATGACTCATTTGTAATTATTGAAGCGGTAAGTTTCTGGGGAAGATAGAGGCACGACCTCCCGAGACGATCTCACAGAGATGGTGCGTTTTTCTGAAATTGGGGAAGCAGTGAGTAAATCAGCACGTTTTGATGAGCCAGCGTAGCTGTACGGCGCGGACGCCCGGAAAAATCAAGGGCTTATCATTATTGCTCTAACTACAGAAGTTGCCGGTTTAATTTGATGAGCACTTCCTTGGTGCTCGATTAGAGAAGCCGCTATTTATTGCTCCACCTTCCAATGCCCCGACTTTCCACCTTGCTTGTCTATCACGTGGATATCCGACATCACCAGCCCGCGATCGACTGCTTTGCAAGTATCGTAGGTTGCCGCTAAACCAGTCAGGTGAGCTAACTGACCAAGTCAGTTTCCAATCAGCGCGTTTAAGTAGGAAGCTGCGCCGTCTGCCGGACTAAGTTTCGGATGTGATAAACAAAACTTGTCAATGCTGGCGATAGCGGGTTCAAAGGCTTTGGAATCTTCGTTGTATCGATCGGGCTTTGTTCTTTCAAGACCTTGATGAGTCAGGCTCAGCGGTGCGAGAAACGCGTTGGTCCAGGTTTTTTTTCTTGGATAGTCTAGATCTGCCCAAGCTTGACAAGACAGATCACCAAATAAGCTGGCGGCTGTGGCATTGACGGTTGTACAAGCAAGCGCTGCCAGCAAGAGAGTTGACAAAAGATCAGGCTTACTTATTTGAGTAAAGGTGAAATTCACGATAAGAATTGCCATTTTTCGAAGGTGTTTATCAATTACTCCACCTTCCAATGCCCCGACTTCCCACCTTGTTTCTCCATCACGCGGATATCCGACATGACCATGCCGCGATCGACCGCTTTGCACATGTCATAAATGGTCAGCAAGCCTACCTGCACCGCAGTCAGGGCTTCCATTTCCACGCCGGTTTTGCCGTAGGTCTCGACCTGCGCATTGCACATGATGCTGTCATCGGCTTCATTAATGGTGAACTCGACCGCAACCCGGGTTAAAGCCAGCGGGTGACAGAGTGGAATCAGGTCGCTGGTGCGCTTCGCGGCCATGATGGCGGCGATGCGGGCGATGCCCAATACGTCCCCTTTTTTCGCCGTGCCCGAGGTGATGATGGCCAGGGTTTGTGGCTTCATGCGGATGATGCCGCTAGCGATCGCGACACGGTGCGTGTCGTTTTTGGATCCGACATCGACCATGTGCGCCTGTCCGGTGGCATCAAAATGGGTCAGGCCGCCGTTACCGTCGGCGGGATTCGGTGGATTCTTGGCTGAGCTCATGCGGAAAATTGTCTTCTGAAGGGTGCTGCGAACGAAAATTGGTTGCGGGTATCATAGCACCATGAAACTTCGTCCTCGTCCCCGGGCGGTCGGCCCGCTGCTACGCATCATGGCGGCAGCGGTGCTTGCATTTTCCGCGCCTGCACTGCTGACCCCTTCGGTCCTGCAGGCGCAGGCTTTGCCGAATCTTGGCGGCACGGACGGCGAGGAATTGTCGCCTCTGATGGAGCGTCGGCTGGGTGAGCAGGTGATGAACAACATCCGCCGCGACCGCGATTACATCAATGATGCGACGGTGCTGGATTATCTGAATCAGACGGGCGGTGTATTGCTGTCCTCCAGCCCTGAAGCACGCGGTGATGCGGGTTATGACTTCTTGTTTTTTGCCGTACGCGACCCCTCCCTGAACGCTTTTGCGCTGCCCGGTGGTTTTATTGGTGTGCACACCGGCCTCTTACTGGCGTCGCAGTCCGAATCCGAGCTGGCCTCGGTGCTGGCCCACGAGATCGGCCACGTGTCGCAGCGACATATTGCCCGCATGATCGGCAATCAGCGCCAGGATGCGCTCCTCCCCCTGGCGGGTTTGCTGCTCGCAGTGCTGGCAGCGCGAACCAGCCCGGACTTGTCGATGGCGGCCATGATGGGCGGCACAGGCCTGGCCGCGCAGCGGCAGCTGAGTTTTGGCAGAGATGCCGAGCGCGAGGCTGACCGCATTGGTCTGAACCTGCTGCGTGGCTCGGGTTTCGAAGTCAATGGCATGGTGGCTTTTTTCGGGCGGCTGGAGGCCGCCGGTCGTAGCCGCAGCAGCTCAGCGCCTTCTTATTTGCGTACCCACCCGCTGACCACCGAGCGGATTGCCGATATTGAGGCACGTATTCGCAATATGCCTTACCGGCAGCGTGTCGATAGTCTCGAGTTTTCGCTGATCAAGGCGCGTGCGAGGGTGCTGCAGGATGACAGCGTGCAGGGATGGCGTGATGCGACGGTATTTTTTACCGAGCAGCTGCAGCAGGGCGCGCGCGCTCAGGTGATGGGTGCACGTTACGGTCTGGCGATGATTGCTTTGCGTCAGAAAGATGCAGCGCGTGCGGGATCGTTGCTGGAAGCTTTGCATGCGGATGTCGCCCGCGATACGCCGGTCCCTTCATCACCGGCTTTGCTCAGCATCGATATTGAACATCGTCTGGCCAGTGGTCAGGCGGCGCAGGCGCTGGCGCTGGCAACCGAGGGGCGCAATCGCTTTCCGCTATCGCGCGCGCTGACCATGCAGTATGCGGAAAGTCTGCTGGCAGCCGGCAAGAAAGAAGCGGCTGCGGCGTTTCTGCGTGATCAGTCGCAACTGTATCGTCAGGATGCGGGTGTGCAGCGCGCGCTGGCACGTGTTTATGCCGAGCAGGGCAAGATGGCTTTGCAGCATCTGGCGCTGGCCGAGTATTACTACTTGTCAGGCGCTTTGCCCTCGGCGCTCGAGCAACTGCGTATTGCACGCACCACGCCGGACGCCTCGTTTTACGATCAGGCGATGATTGATGCGCGTGAGCGTGAATTGCAGGCGGCCTGGCAGGAGCTGATGGCGCAGACCAAGAAGCGTTGAACCCTGCGGTAAAGCTGTGCGTGCATAACGAAAGACACTGGATCCCGGCCTGCGCCCGGATGACAAATTTGAGGCTGTCAGCTTTTAAAGTGTCATCCTGACGCAGGCCAGGAATTGGGGTGCGTTGAAAATCCTGATCGTCTTTTTACAGCGGCACAGGACTTTTGATAAATCCGAACCGTGCAGCGACGTCCTCGCTGCGCAGCCAGCGAACTGGAATCTCTCGCCCAAGCATAGTCGTGGATAGCGACTCGTCGGGGGAGTCCAGCCACTCCACCAGCTGGCTGTCATCGATCACTCGTCCTTGCATCTTCAAAAGCGGCAGACATTGCGCCAGATCGCGATCATCCAGCATCGCGACCTGCTTTGCATTACGCAATACCAGCTGACCTTTGTCAGTCAGACAGACATCATCAATATCGGTCATCGCTTCACCATCGTGAAGCACAAACTGATGCACCGGATCGGTTCTGACGATGAACGGTGTCGCTTCGAGGTCCACATACACGCGCTGCGGGCCATTCTGGAAAAACCAGGCGCCGCGGCCATCATGTGCGTAGTTCCGGTAAATGAATTTGAGTAGGGCGGCATGACGAATGATGTCACCGGGTTGGTTTGCTCGTTGAGCCGCTTCGTCGCGCATACGGAAGGCGCCACGTGCATCCAGCGCCAGCCATCCGTAACAGTGCGGCACGGAGGGCCACTTCGCCATCGCTTGTCGGACGATTTCATCCATCGTGGTTCAGGCGTGCAGCATCGTGTTGGGTTCCTCCGGCTGGAGCAAGACCTGATCGGACAGAAAACGCACCAGACGCCGGGGTAGCCAATTCAGCGACCCGGGCAGATGGCCCGTCGCAAATCCTACATGGCCGCCCTGCGACGGGTACTCGAGAATGACCGAGGGCGATGCCTTGCGTGGCAAATGCCGTCCCGGTAAAAACGGATCATTACGCGCGTTCATTACCAGCGTCGGTACAACGATGTCGCCCAGCACATGCTTTGCGCTGGCCTTGTCCCAGTAATCATTGGTATCGCGGTAACCATGCAGCGGCGCGGTGACGACGTTATCGAACTCATACAGATCACGCGCGGCCAGCATGCGTTCCTGGTCGAAGAGTTTTGGAAATTGCTCCAGTTTTTGCAGGCACTTCGGTTTCAGCGTGCGCAGAAATGAGCGGGTGTAAACCATATTCAAGCCACGCGAGAGCGCGGCGCCACCGGCGGCCAGATCCAGCGGTGCTGAGATAGCGCAAGCAGCATCGACAAACTGGGTGTCTTCGGCGAATTCACCCAGCCAGCGCAGCAGCGCATTGCCACCCAGTGAAATGCCGACTGCAAAAAAATCCGACGCATTGCGTACCTGCGGATGGCCGGCCATGCGACGCAGGATCCAGTCGATTTCTTTCGAGTCACCGGAATGATAAAAACGTGGTGCGCGATTCAGTTCACCGGAACAGCCGCGAAAATGCGGTACTGCGCCTGACCAACCCAGCGATTCGATGTGATGCAGAATTGCGCGCGCATAGTGGCTTGACGAGGAGCCCTCCAGCCCGTGGAACAGGGTGATGAAAGGTTTTCCAGGCAGGCCTTCGACGAAATCAACGTCGATGAAATCACCATCGGTGCTGTCCCAGCGTTCGCGATGCAGGGTGACCTCCGGCGGGCGCAGGCATTTGGCCGGGTAAATCGTTTGCAGATGCCCGCCCGGCAGCCAGAGAGGCGCGCGGTAATCCATCAGTGCAGCACGCCGGAACCGCCGGGATGCTCGTCAGCGGGTGCGCCCGGTGCTATCGATGCATGATGCACGACCATGCGCCAGCCGTGCGGGGTTTTCAGGTAGACGTTGGTGGCAACGATATGGGCCTGCTGCCAGTCGGGGTCGTCCGGTGTTTTGACTTCTTCCACCACGCTGTGCACGGCGCAGGTCATGTTCTGACTGACATGCAGATGGCGCGGACGAATATGCACCGGGCCGCGCTCGAAAATCATTTCCCACGATTCGCGTATCGCAGCGTGTCCCTGCAGGCGGGGTGCTCCCGGATGCACGCAGCTGATCTCATCGTCATCCGCCCACAATGCCATCAGGCTTTCCAGATCCGCGCGTGCAATAGCGTCGTAAAACGCATGTTCAACATCGTCGGCAGTAGCGAATATTCGGATCGGATTGGGCATGAGCGGCGTATCGTTTTTATGCGTAGCAGCGTGGACACCCAGGCCACAGCTGCCAGGTCTCGTTGCTATCAGTGGCCCTGAGCGTGGGCGCCGGGTCTGAGCTGATACTGGGTGCTGCAATAAGGACATTTCGCGCGGCCTTGTGCATCGAAATCCAGAAACACGCGAGGATGGGACGACCAGACCGGCATTGCCTTGTTCGGGCAATACGCCGGCAGGTCCTGACTGTCGAGTTCGATGATTGCGGATGGCGTTGTCATGCTGGATCCTTCAATCAGACGGGTGTCAGCCAGTGCTTGTATTTCGCTGCCTTGCCGGCCACCACCTCAAAGAACAATGACTGCAGTTGTTCAGTCACGGGGCCGCGGCTGCCGGTGCCGATCTGACGACCGTCAAGCTCGCGTATCGGTGTGACTTCGGCAGCGGTGCCGGTGAAGAAAGCTTCATCGCAGCAATAAATTTCGTCACGCGTGATGCGTTTTTCAATGACCTCGATACCCAGATCGCGCGCCATGGTCAGCACGGAGTCACGGGTAATGCCATCCAGGCAGCTAGCCAGATCCGGCGTATAGATTTTTCCGGACTTGACGATAAATACATTCTCGCCTGCGCCTTCAGAGACATAACCTTCGGTATCGAGCAGCAGCGCCTCGTCATAACCCTCGGCGGTCACTTCCTGATTCGCCAGAATTGAGTTGATGTAATAGCCGCTGGCTTTTGCCCGCACCATCGAGACGTTCACATGATGACGAGTGAACGATGAGGTTTTGACCCGGATACCTTTGGCCAGACCTTCTTCGCCCAGATAAGCGCCCCAGGGCCAGGCGGCGATGGAGACGTGAATCGTATTGCCGCGCGCGGAGACGCCCATTTTTTCCGATCCTATCCAAGCCAGCGGGCGGATGTAGCAGGATTCGAGCTGATTGGCACGGACCACCTCGCGCTGCGCAGCCATCAGCGTTTCCATGTCAAAGGGCAGCTTCATCTGGAAAATTTTCGCTGAATTGAACAGACGCTGTGTGTGTTCCTTCAGACGGAAAATTGCCGTGCCATCGACGGTTTTGTAGGCGCGCACGCCCTCGAAAATCGCCATGCCGTAGTGCAGGCTGTGAGTCAGCATATGCAAAGTGGCATCGCGCCACTCGATCATCTGGCCGTCTTTCCAAATCTTGCCGTCGCGGTCAGCCATGGACATGAAACATTCTCCCGTCAATATTGCAAAACGAGGATTTTAGCGGATTCGGTCCCGCCGGCGGCTTGCTCGTTAGAATATCGTATTGTCCGTTGCGTACGGATGCTGAATTTTTAATCAATTTCGATGAATCCGACCCTAGCTGAGGCAACCGAGCGCGAGCGCGCCGCATTTTGGGACGGGGTGCGCGTGAGCACGCAGACCATGCCCGGTCTGTTTGCCTGGGGTACGGTCACCGGTATGGCCATGGTTCAGGCGGGCCTGTCAATCTGGCAGGCCTTGCTGATGACCTTCACTGTTTATGCCGGATCAGCCCAGCTGGCGGTGCTGCCGCTGATCGCCGCCAGCGTGCCGCTTGGCGTGATTGTATTCACTGGTTTCATGGTCAATTTGCGGTTCGTGATTTTCAGTGCAGTGATCGGTCCCCATTTTGCCCACCTGCCCTGGTACCAGCGGCTCTGGTACGGCTATTTCAATGTGGACGTGATCATGGCCTTCTTCCCGCAGCGCTATCCTGCGCACACGCTGGGCAAGACTGCCGGCAAAGTCGCTTATTTTCGCGGGTTGGCCATGCCTAACTGGACGGCCTGGCAGGCGGGGACGGTCGCCGGCATACTGCTGGCCAGCCAGATTCCACCCAGTTGGGGCATCGGATTTGCCGGCACGGTGGCTTTGCTGGCGATTACCGTTCCGCTGGTTGCCAACCGGCCTACATTCGTCGGTGTCGTCGTCGCCAGCGTTGTGTCGGTGCTCAGCGTTGGTCTCCCTTACAGGCTGGGTTTGCTGGTGGCGATGGTGCTGGGTATTGCAGCGGCGGTGGCAGCTGATCGCCTGATGGCATCGGACGGCGACACGAGCGAGGCACAAAATCAGCGTGGGAGCTCCAACGATGGGCGATAACGAATTTTTGCTGCTGATTGTGCTGATGACCATCAGCACCGTGCTGGTGCGCGGCTTTTTCTTTTTGTTCGCTGATTCGGTACGCATGCCAGCCTGGCTACAGCATGCGCTGGGTTTTGTACCGGCGGTGGCACTGGCGTCGATTCTGGCGCCTGATTTGCTACTCTCCGGCGGGGTGCTGGTGGAGCCCTGGAAAAATATCCGTCTGCTGGCGGGTATCGCTGCCATCCTTTTCTTCCTCAAGACCCGCCATTTGCTGGGCACACTCGTCTTCGGGATGACCTGCTTCACGCTGCTCCGTCTGTTCAGTCTGTCTGCTTAAGCAGCTGGAGGCGTTGCTCTCGGTCAGCGGCCGGGTTCACGCATAATGCCGGTCTGGCAACGGTCTCTGCGCGGGTGGCCTGCGGTAAAATAGTCGGCTTTCCCAAAGCCACTCCCAGCAGAGGAATCCGACATGCGATTCAACCGACTCAGCGATCTCATTACCCAGAACAAGCTCCAGGGCAAACGCGTCTTTATTCGCGCCGACATGAACGTGCCGCAGGACGACGCCGGTCGCATTACCGAAGACACTCGCATACGCGCGTCAGTCCCGGCCATACAGGCAGCGCTGGGTGCCGGCGCGGCGGTCATGGTGACTTCCCATCTTGGTCGTCCGACCGAAGGTGAACTCAAAGCCGAGGATTCGCTCGCGCCGGTCGCTCAGCGCTTGTCCGAGTTGCTGGGCAAGCCAGTGGCGCTGAAACAGTCCTGGGTCGATGGCGTGTCGGTCGCACCCGGTGAGGTCGTGATGCTGGAAAACTGCCGGGTGAACCCGGGCGAGAAAAAAAACAGTGACGAGCTGGCCAAAAAAATGGCCGCACTTTGTGATGTGTATGTGAACGATGCGTTTGGCACCGCCCACCGGGCTGAAGCCACCACGCACGGCATCGCGAAATTTGCGCCGATTGCCTGTGCAGGTCCCCTGCTGGCTGCTGAGCTCGATGCACTGGGCAAAGCGCTGGACCAACCGGCCAAGCCACTGGCGGCGATTGTTGCCGGCTCCAAGGTGTCAACCAAGCTCACCATTCTCAAGTCGCTGGCCACCAAAGTGGATCGGCTGATTGTCGGTGGCGGTATCGCCAACACCTTCATGCTGGCGGCCGGTCTGCCGATTGGCAAATCGCTGGCTGAACCCGATCTGGTCGACGAAGCCAAAGCCATCATCGACATCATGGCCGCGCGTGGTGCGACGGTGCCGATTCCCGTCGATGTGGTGTGCGCCAAAGAGTTTTCACCGACCGCAGCAGCAACGGTTAAATTGGTGAATGAGGTTGCGGCGGATGATCTGATCCTTGACATCGGCCCCAAGACTGCAGAACTGCTGGCAACCCAGCTACTGGACGCGGGCACCATTGTCTGGAACGGCCCGGTCGGTGTCTTTGAATTCGACCAGTTCGGACACGGCACGCAGACACTGGCGATGGCGATTGCGCAGTCGCGCGGTTTTTCGATCGCCGGTGGTGGCGACACGCTGGCGGCAATTGCCAAGTATGGTATTGCCGACAAGGTCGGTTACATCTCAACCGGCGGCGGCGCTTTTCTGGAATTCCTCGAAGGGAAAGTACTTCCGGCCGTCGACATCCTTGAGCAACGAGCACAATAAAGATCCCTCTGATGAAAACTCGCGCCACCAAGATCGTTGCCACTATCGGCCCGGCATCCAATACGCCGGACATCCTTAAGCGCATGATCGAAGCCGGTGTTGATGTGGTGCGGCTGAATTTTTCGCACGGAACAGCAGAAGATCATGTCGCGCGTGCGCAGATGGTGCGTGATGCGGCGGCCGCCTGCGGTCGCGAGATTGCGATCATGGCCGATTTGCAGGGGCCAAAAATTCGTGTCGGTAAATTTAAAGAAGGCAAGATCGAACTCGTCAAAGGCGAAAAATTCATTCTGGATGCGCAATGCGAGATCGGTGACCAGCACCGCGCCGGCCTCGATTACAAAGAATTGCCGAATGACCTCAAGCCCGACGATGTGCTCTTGCTCAATGATGGCCTCATCGTGCTGGTGGTCAGTCATGTCAAAGGCAGCGAAATCCACACGACTGTAAAAATTGGTGGCGAGCTGTCGAACAACAAAGGCATCAATCGTCAGGGTGGCGGTTTGTCTGCCCCGGCGCTGACGGCAAAAGACATGGAAGACATCAAGACAGCGATGCGTCTGGGTGCTGATTTTGTTGCCGTGTCTTTCCCCAAAAACGCGACCGACATGGAAATGGCGCGTCAACTGGCCAATATCGCCGGCGAGGCGCATGGCCGCAAGCCACAGATGATTGCCAAGATCGAGCGAGCCGAAGCGATTCCGCGTTTGCAGGAAATTCTTGATGCCTCCGACGGCATCATGGTCGCGCGCGGTGATCTGGCCGTCGAGGTCGGCAATGCTGCTGTGCCCGCGCTGCAAAAACGCATGATTCGCATGGCGCGTGCGAGTAACAAGCTCGTGATTACTGCCACGCAGATGATGGAATCGATGATTCAAAACGCGATACCCACGCGCGCGGAAGTATCGGACGTGGCTAATGCCGTGCTCGATGGCACCGACGCCGTGATGACCTCGGCCGAAACCGCTGCAGGCAAGTATCCGGTGGAAACCGTGGAAACCATGGTGGCCGTGTGTACTGAAGCCGAAAAGTCTGAGCATCTGTCGCTCGATGCGGATTTTCTGAACGTGACCTTTACTCGCATCGATCAGTCGATTGCCTATGGCGCTTTGTTCACCGCATACCACCTGCACGCGAAGGCTATCGTCGCGTTGACAGAGTCCGGCTCAACACCGCTGTGGATGAGTCGCCACAATATCGGCATGCCGATTTATGCGATGACGCCAAGCCTCGCTACCCAGCGCAAACTCGCGCTGTACCGCAATGTGCATACCTTGCAACTCAAAGCGTCGTCGGCCGACCGTGAAAAGGTGCTGGCTGATGTGGAGGCCTTGCTGGTCGCCAAAAAGCTGGCCGTCAAAGATGACATGATCGTCGTGACCTGGGGTGAGCCCATGGGGCAGGTTGGTGGTACCAACGCCCTGAAGATCACGAAGATTGGTGAAAGATAATTTTTTATTTCCGGAGATTCTGACTATGCCTCTCGTTTCAATGCGCCAGCTGCTCGACCATGCTGCAGAAAATGCCTATGGTTTACCTGCATTCAACGTCAATAATCTTGAGCAGGTATCGGCGATCATGGCGGCTGCCGATGAAGTCGGCGCGCCTGTCATCATGCAGGCCTCGGCCGGCGCGCGTAAATATGCGGGCGAAGCGTTTCTGCGTCATCTGATTTCGGCAGCGGTTGAAGCGTACCCGCACATTCCAATCGTTATGCATCAGGACCATGGCCAGTCGCCTGCGGTGTGCATGGCAGCGATTCGTTCCGGTTTCTCATCGGTGATGATGGATGGCTCGCTGGAAGAAGACGGCAAATCAGTCGCCAGCTACGAATACAACGTCGAAGTATCGCGCCGCGTGGTCGATTTTTCGCATGCGATTGGTGTTACCGTTGAGGCCGAACTCGGCGTGCTCGGTTCGCTGGAAACCATGAAGGGTGACAAGGAAGACGGTCACGGTGCCGAGGGCACGATGACGCGCGAGCAATTGCTGACCGACGCCTCGCAGGCCGCTGACTTCGTGCGTCAGACCCAGTGCGACGCACTGGCGATTGCGATTGGTACCAGCCATGGCGCGTACAAATTTTCGCGCAAGCCGACCGGTGACATTCTAGCTATTGACCGCATCAAGGAGATTCACGCGCGTATTCCGAACACCCATCTGGTCATGCACGGCTCCTCGAGTGTGCCGCAGGAATTGCTTGCCGAGATACGTCAGTTTGGCGGCGACATGAAGGAAACTTATGGCGTGCCGGTGGAAGAAATTCAGGAAGGCATACGTCACGGTGTTCGCAAGATCAATATTGATACCGACATTCGTCTGGCCATGACAGCGGCTGTGCGTCGTTATCTGTTCGAGAATCCATCGAAATTTGATCCGCGTGATTATCTGAAGCCGGCACGCGAAGCGGCGATGAAGATTGTCAAGGCGCGTTATCTGTCGTTTGGCTGTGAAGGTCAGGCAGGGAAGATCAAGCCGCTGCCGCTGGAAAAAATGGCAGAGAAGTACAAGAAGGGCGAGTTATCGCAGGTTGTTAACTGATAGCCTCACCCGAAAATAAATAATGAACAGTCTCTACGAATCCACTATCCCATCCCTGCCGCTGCTGGGCCGTGGCAAAGTCCGCGACAACTACGCTGTCGGCGATGACAAAATTCTCATCGTTACCTCCGACCGTCTGTCAGCATTCGATGTGGTGATGAACGAGCCGATTCCTGCCAAGGGCAAGGTACTCAATCAGATGTCGGACTTCTGGTTCGACAAGCTCGCGCATATCGTCCCCAATCATCTGACCGGCGTCGCGCCGGAGTCAGTGGTGGCTGCCGACGAAGCAGATCAGGTGCGCGGACGTGCGGTCGTGGCCAAGCGTCTGAGACCCATTTTGGTTGAAGCAGTCGTGCGTGGCTACCTGATCGGATCAGGCTGGAAGGATTATCAGGCCACCGGCGCAGTGTGCGGCATCCCTCTGCCGGCCGGTTTGCAGATGGCAGCGAAACTCCCCGAGCCGGTGTTTACACCGGCAGCCAAAGCAGATCTTGGCGAGCATGACGAGAACATCAGTTTCGATGAAATGGAAAAGCGCATCGGGCCGGTGCTCGCCGCACAAATGCGCGAGATCAGCATTCAGCTGTACCAGACAGCGGCCGATTACGCGGCAACGCGCGGCATCATCATCGCGGACACCAAGTTCGAATTCGGTCTGGATGAAAACGGCGTGCTGCATTTGATGGACGAAGTGCTGACGGCTGATTCTTCACGCTTCTGGCCCGCTGATTCGTATGCGCCGGGCGGATCACCGCCGTCATTTGATAAACAATTTGTGCGCGATTATCTCGAAACACTGAAAGACTGGAACAAGACCGCACCCGCGCCAGCGCTGCCGGCCGAGGTGATTGAAAAAACCGGCGCCAAATACCGTGAAGCGCTGTTCCGGCTCACCGGTCATCATCTGAAGGACTGACATGAACACATTGAACAAGCCCGTAGTCGGTGTTGTGATGGGTTCTTCCTCGGACTGGGATGTGATGCAGCACGCAGTCGCCATACTGAAAGAATTCGGTATCGCCCATGAAGCGCAGGTGCTGTCCGCGCATCGCATGCCCGACCAGATGTTCGATTATGCGAAAGCGGCCCGCGAGCGCGGACTGCGCGCGATTATTGCGGGCGCGGGTGGCGCAGCGCATTTGCCCGGCATGATTGCCTCCCAAACCATCGTGCCGGTGCTCGGCGTGCCGGTGCCCTCCAAATACCTTCGTGGCGAGGATTCGCTGCTGTCGATTGTGCAAATGCCCAAAGGCATACCGGTGGCGACCTTCGCGATAGGCGAAGCAGGTGCTGCAAATGCGGCACTGGCGGCTGTTGCGATGCTGGCGTCTGATAATTCCGCACTTGCCGAAAAGCTGCTGCAATTCCGTGCAAAGCAAACCGATGCCGCGATGGCCATGAAACTGCCCGAATGAATAAAGCATCACCTCCTGCCACATCCTTCAAACCGCAAGCCTCACCGTCCACCTGGCTGGGTGTGATGGGAGGTGGTCAGCTGGGCCGCATGTTCGCGCATGCGGCGCAGGCTATGGGCTATAAAGTCGCGGTGCTGGAACCCGCTGCCGATTGTCCCGCCGGTCATGCGGCTGATCATTTGCTGTGCGCCAGCTATACCGATGCAGCGGCACTGACCGAGCTCGGCGCGCAGTGTGTTGCCGTGACCACCGAATTTGAAAACGTACCTGCGCCAAGCCTGGCAACGCTGGCGGCACAGAGTTTTGTTGCGCCGAATGCCGCTTGTGTGTCGGTTGCGCAGGACCGTCTGGCAGAAAAAAAATTCTTCATCGATTGCGGTGCACAGTCCGGTGTGCTGCCTGCACCGCATCATGCGATTGCATCCATGGCGGATATCGATGCGATCGATGCGTCGCTGTTCCCCGGCATATTGAAGACAGCGCGCCTTGGCTATGACGGCAAGGGCCAGGTTCGTGTCAGTTCGCCAGCCGAAGTTAAAGCGGCCTTTGAAAGACTGGGTGGCGTCGTCTGCGTACTGGAGAAAATGCTGCCACTGGCGTATGAGATTTCCGTGCTCGCTGCGCGCGGCGCAGATGGTAAAGCGGTCGTGTATCCGATTGCGGAAAACGTGCACCGCGACGGCATACTGTTCACCACGACCGTACCCGGCCCGAATGTCACCGCTGATGGTGCTGACCGTGCACAGAAGGCTGCACTGGAAATCATCGCGCGTCTGGATTATGTGGGCGTGCTTTGTGTTGAATTTTTTGTGTTGAAAGACGGTTCACTGGTCGTCAATGAAATGGCACCGCGGCCGCATAACAGCGGGCATTACACCATTGATGCGTGCATCACCAGCCAGTTTGCACAGCAGGTACGCGCGATGGCGCGGCTGCCTCTGGGCGACCCGCGTCAGCATTCGCCAGTGGTCATGCTCAATTTGCTGGGCGATTTGTGGTTCACAGAGGGCAGCAGCACACCGGTCGAGCCCGCCTGGGATTGGCTGCTGGCTTTGCCCGGCGCGAATCTGCACTTGTACGGCAAGGATGATCCCCGTCCCGGCCGCAAGATGGGTCATGTCAGTTTTGTGGCGCCCACGCTCGCACAAGCGCAGCAGAATTTGCAAGCGGCGTGCAAGCTGCTTGGCATTCCGGCCTGATGCCCTTAGCCTGATTTGCCCGGCCTGAACTCCCTCATGAAATCTGATTTGTATCCTGATCTGCGTCCTGACTCAGAGCGCATACACGCTGCTGCGACACTGCTCGCCGAGGGCAAGCTGGTCGCTTTTCCCACCGAGACGGTCTATGGCTTGGGTGCGGATGCTGAGAACCCGGACGCAGTACGTGCGATTTTTGCAGCTAAAGGCCGGCCTGCCGATCATCCGCTGATCGTGCATGTCGCTCGCAATGCCGATCTTTATCGCTGGGCGCGTGAGGTGCCCTCGCAGGCGCAGCAACTGATCGCTGCTTTCTGGCCCGGTCCGCTGACGCTGATCTTGCCGCGCGCTGAATCGGTACCGGCCGTGGTCGCTGGCGGACAGGACTCGATCGGCGTGCGTTGTCCTTCCCATCCGGTGGCGCAGGCGCTGCTGGCGGTATTTAAAAACGGGCAGGGTGGTATCGCCGGTCCGTCCGCGAATCGCTTTGGTCATGTGAGTCCTACCACCGCGCAGCATGTGATCGATGAATTTGGTCCGATGGATGACAGTCCGCTGGCTGACGTGCTCGATGGCGGCCAGAGCGAAGTCGGTATTGAATCCACCATCATCGATCTCTCGCGTCTTGAGACGCACGGCCCGGTTTTGCTGCGTCCCGGTCGTATCAGCGCCGCACAGATTGCAGAAGTGCTGGGTCAGGCACCCTCGCTGCCAGACCATGCCGCACCGCGTGTGTCCGGCAGTCTGGATGCGCACTACGCGCCCCGTACACCACTGGCGCTGGTGAACAGCGAACAGTTACCTGAAATGCTGCATCGTCTTGCGACGCAAGGCCGGCGTTTTGCGTTGATGCATTACAGCGATGTTGCTGCATTGTCGGGCGCGGCAGCATGTCTGCCGCTCAGTAAGGATCCGCAAGCGTATGCGCATGCGCTCTACGCCACGCTACGCACGCTGGATGCCAAATCCTGTGAACTCATTCTGGTCGAGCAGCCGCCGCAGGATGAACGCTGGCAGGGCGTCAATGATCGGCTGCGTCGGGCAGCGTTTGATTCGGCGGGTGTGCTCGAGCGTCTACTTAAGGCCTGAGGCGCTTACTCTATTTCAGCGACGCGCGAAAAGCGGCTGCCGTGAAATACCAGGCTAGGCTTGATTTCATACGCGCAGCGCTCGACTTCTCCCACCAGAATCAGATGGTCGCCTTCCGGATGGCGGCTGCGGTTGTGGCATTCGAACCAGGCGGAGACGCCATGCAGTACTGGCAGACCGGTATGCGACAGATCGAATCCCACGCCTTCGAAACGATCTTCGACCCGGCTGGCAAAGCGCTCAGCCAGATGCGCCTGATCGCTGGCCAGCACATTGATCACATAGTGTGAATTCGCCTGAAACAGACGCACGCCGCGCGATTGGGCCGACAGGCTCCACAAGACCAGCGGCGGTTTCAGCGACACGGAATTAAATGAGCTGGCGGTCATGCCGAAAAATCCGCCATTCTCATCGCGCGTCGTGATCACGGTCACGCCGGTCGCAAATTGCGACAGCGCGCTGCGAAAGTGGCGCTCATCAAATTCGGGCAGAGCAGCCGTCGTGGCTGGGGTGGCGATAGCGGGTTGGGTCATGGCGTTCACTGGAGCTGTGGCACCGAATTATGCCCAAAAAGCCGAAAACGAGTTTTCTGCCCAGAAATTCCCCGGTTTGTCCTCAGGAGACGCTGAATAAATCCACGTTTTATGGCGAGCCAGCGCCGCTGTGCGACGCGGTGATAAGCAAAATCAAGGGCCAGGTGCCATTGGCCTTGCCACAAAAATTTCTGAATTTATTTAACCAGCGCTTAATTTACAATCGTGTCCTCAAGCAAATATTTCACTGATATGCTCGCTCTGCTTCAGCAACAGGCACAAGCGCACACCGACGCCATTGCCTATGTCCTGCCCGACCGCGTGATTACCTACCGGCGGCTCTGGTCGCGCATTGAGCGCGCCTGCGCCCGGCTGCAGGGAGAGTGGGGTGTGCGCCAGGGTGATATCGTCGCCTACGTCGGGCAGGGTCATCCGGATGCGCTGATCCTGTATTTCGCGCTCCTGCGTCTGAATGCTTCGCTGCTGCCGCTGGAGTCGCTCAGCGAAGATATCGTGCAACATGAATTGCTGAGACAAAAAGTGTCGCTGGTCGTCCATGACGATGGCATGGTCTTCGACGGAATGAACGCCCGGTCCTTGCAGCGCTTGCTGGAGGACTGGTGCCATTTCAACGCCGAATGTGTGGACGAGCCGACGCCTGGCGCACGGCTGCTGCTGAGATCGGCTCACGGTGAGCTACATTCACTCAGCGTCGATCACCTGCTCAGTGCGATGGCGCCGCAAGTCAACTCGGTGTATGTTGGTGAGCAGATTTTTTCGCTGCCCGTGTTGACGAATGTAATTCTGCCAGCGCTGCACGCAGCGAAACAACTCAGGTTCGCTGCAACAGACAGCCTTAATGAAAACAGCAGGCTGCATTTTCAGCAGCGTACCGGCTCTTGAAGGGAAGATAATCATGGCAATCGAAATCGCAACCCTGGGTGGTGGCTGCTTCTGGTGTACCGAAGCGGTCTATCAGCAACTCAATGGTGTGGAAAAAGTAGAGTCAGGCTACAGCGGTGGCCGCCTACCTGATCCAACCTATGAACAAATTTGCGAAGGCAACACCGGCCATGCGGAAGTGATACGTCTGCAGTTTGATAACACGATGGTCAGCTACCGCGACATTCTCGAGATATTTTTCACCATTCATGACCCGACCACGCTCAACCGGCAAGGTAATGATGTGGGCACGCAATATCGTTCGGTGATTTACACACACTCCGATCAGCAAATGGCGATGGCCAGAGAAGTGATCGCAGCGATGGCGCATGTGTGGGATGCACCGATCGTCACTGAGTTGCAGGAAGCGCCGGTTTTTTATCCTGCCGAGGCATATCACCAGAATTATTTCCTCAATCATCCGATGCAATCCTATTGCGCTTTCGTGGTGGCCCCAAAGGTGACGAAATTCAGGCAGGTATTTGCGTCCCGGGCAAAAAAGAACTGACCGGGCCGGACGGATACATATACCGTCTCGACCAGCCCAGCCGGCTCGCATTCCGCCCTGATTTACCGCAGACCACCTGATACAGGCTGATCCAGTCATGCTGAAAGGCATGCGCGCATCCAGCCAGATAAACCCGCCAGATCCGGTAGCGTCGCTCATCCACCAGTGAGCGTATGTGCGCGCCATGACGTTCAAAATTATCTGCCCAAAGACCGCAGGTGCGCGCATAGTGGCGGCGCAGATTTTCCACGTCCAGGGTTTCCAGCCCGCCCTGTTGTATTGTCTTTAATACCTTGCTGATATGCGGTAGCTCGCCTTGTGGAAAAACATAGGTGTTAATGAAATCACCCGCGCCGTAACGCGCATCCGCCTCGTGAATATCGGTGGTGGTAATGCCATGATTCATCACAAGACCATCATCGCTCATCAGGCGCGCAATACTAGAAAAATACAGTGGTAGATTTTTCAGGCCCACATGTTCAAACATGCCGACACTGGTAATCCGGTCAAAGCGTCCGTCAACATCGCGATAATCTTCCAGCCGTATGCTGACGCGATCCGATAAGCCGGCCGCGCGAACGCGCTCCGTCGCCAGTTCGCACTGATTTTTTGACAGCGTAATGCCCGTACATATCGCGCCGAATTTTTCGGCAGCCCGCATCACCAGTGAGCCCCAGCCACAACCAATATCCAGCAGGCGATCACCAGGACGCACATGTATTTTGGTCAGGATATGATCGATTTTTTTCAGCTGAGCTGACGTGAGATCTTCATCGCCTTTTTCGAAATAAGCACACGAATACACCATGCCGGGATCAAGAAAGGCCGCATAGAACTCGTTGGAAACATCGTAGTGATAAGCGATGGCTGCCGCATCTTCTTGCCGGCTATGCGAGAGCTTGCCGAGCCATCGCTTTGCCCTGCCCTGTGTTTTTGCAAGCTTCTGTTGCGAGAGACCATTGGCGACATCGATGACGGCGCGGAGATGGCCTTCGACTTCCAGTTTGCCTTCCACATAAGCCCGGCCCAGATTGGCGAGCGACGGATTCAGCAGGTAGGGCAGCGCCGATGGTCGTGGTACATGAATTGTCACTTCTGGTGCGCGCGCTGACAGATCAAAATGCCGGCCATTCCACAACTGCACACGCAAAGGCAGCGCTGACTGGCTGCGCATGATGGTGATCCACGTCGCGAGTTTTCTTTCCCAGAACATGACACCTCCGGTGGAAGTGCCATGATGAATCGCCGGTAAATCGCCGACTTGATGCAGGTCTAGTTCATTCTTTTCACGGCTGCAGTCGCTGGCGTGTCCATTGCCCATCGATGCCACGTGTGTAGACCACGCGATCATGCAGGCGCGAGCGTCGGCCTTGCCAGAATTCCATCCAGTCCGGCGTCAGTCGGTAGCCACCCCAGTGCGCGGGGCGCGGCGGGTTATCGCCGAATTCTGCGCTGGCTTCATCGAATTTTTTTTCCAGCGACTCGCGGCTGTCGATCGGCGCGCTTTGCATCGAGGCGATCGCACCGAGCCGGCTCTTGATGGGCCGGATCTTGAAATATGCATCACTTTCTGCCGGATCGACACGCTCGACGTGGCCTTCGATGCGCACCTGACGCTCCAGCTCAACCCAGTGAAAGGTGATTGCGGCATGGGGGTTACTCAGCAGATCTTCGCCCTTGCGGCTCTGGTAGTTGGTGTACCAGGTAAAGCCACGCTGATCGAAATCCTTCAGCAGCACGATACGCAGTGAGGGTCGGCCATCGCTGCTCACGGTTGCCAAACTCATTGCATTCGGCTCGGGGAGTTCTGCTGATAGCGTCTCCTGAAACCAGTGACCAAACTGGATGATGGGGTCAGGGTCGACGTCGTGTTCAGAGAGTGTGGCCTGACTATAGTCGCGGCGAAGATCAGCGATGGACATGGTGTTCAGAGAGTGAATTGAAAAATGGGTGAGTGCAGTGTATGAATCAAATTGTTTGACGAAATTTTTTCATGAAACCGGATGAAAGCGTTTGAATGCCTTGCGGGCGGCAAGTGGTATGCCACACGCGATGATCGCGCCCAGCCCCCAGAATACGGCAAATTGCCCGAGCGCTGCGCCTGCCGCGCCAAAGGCCAGCGGCAGCATCACCGCGCTGGCATTGCCGATGGTGGCCCGGATACCGATCGCTTCCGCGCCGCGACCGGCCGGCGCATTGTGATGCAGCAGCGCCAGCACATTCGGTTGGCCGGTACCCAGCGCCAGACCCAAACCTGCGGCGGTTATCGCCATCGTGAGCGGCTGCTGCATGAACGGGAACAAGACATAGCAAACGGTGGCAGCCGACAGCGCGCCGGTGAGAATTTGCCATTCCCGAAAATGCCGGACGATACGTGGCATGGCCAGTCGCACCATGAAGGTGGCGGCAGAGAAGGTGGCCAGAATCATGCCGATCGTTGAGGCTGAAAACCCCAGCTGCGAGCCGCGAATCGGTGTCACAAAGGTAAACAGATCCCAGGCTGCGGCGAGCAGAATGCCGACGATGTAGATACGCCGCATTTCCGGATCGAGCAGCATTTGCAGGGGACTGCCTTTGCGCGCGCTCGTCGGGGTGCTGTGCATTGGCAGATCGCGCAAGGCGCCGCTGGCACCCAGCGCGAGCGCGGTCAGGGTAAACGCACCGCAGATAAGGTAAGCCACCGAATAATCGGCGTGATCAATCGCAAAGCCGGCAATCAGCGGGCCCGTGAATGCCGATACTGAAAAGCCCAGCGACAGTCGGCTGAAGCTGGCCGCCCGCTGGTCCGGTGGCGCGAGTGTGCCTACTGCATGCTGGGTGCCGATGAAGATCGCCATGAAGCCGGTGCCGGTTAGTACCGCAGCCAGATACAAAATCCCCAGACCCGGCACGGTCGCGGCCAGTGTCACGCCGACCGAGGCGAGTGCGCAGCCGGCCATCAACGGGCGGCGCACGCCAATACGATCGATCACGCGCCCCATCGGTACGGCGAGGAACATCGGAAACACGGCAAACAGCGCAATCAGTGTGCCGACCGTGAACTCGGAGGCGTGCAGCGAGAGCGCATACAGCGCCGTGGTCACGCGCGCCGCACCCAGCGCCACATGGGCGGTGACGGCAACGGCGATCAGCATCAGCAAGGGAGAAGGACGGCGCACAGCGTTGTGAAATAAGGAGCAAGAAGGTTAGTGTAAGTTAGGGAAGCGCTGAATTAATCCACATTTTGTGGCGAGCCAGCGCAGCTGTGCGACGCGGGGTGCCGGAAAATCAGGGGCTTAGCTTGATTTCTTTTACCACAATAGTGTGAGGTTTTACTTATTCAGTGCTTCCATAGCGCGGGGCTTGCCGTCCGTTAAAATGGCGGCATGGCCAGTGTTCTCCCTCTTCCCCCGTCTGATGCCGCCGAGATCGATTTTGAACGGCGCTTCGGCGGCATTGCGCGTTTGTACGGCGATGCGGCACTCGCTGCTTTTCGTCAGGCGCATATCTGCGTAATCGGTGTGGGCGGGGTGGGCTCATGGGCAGTGGAGGCGCTGGCGCGCAGCGCGATCGGCCGGATCACGCTGATTGATCTGGACCATCTGGCTGAATCCAATGTGAATCGTCAGATTCATGCGCTCACCGACACTCTGGGTCAGGCCAAGGTGACTGCGCTGGCTGAGAGGATCGCGCAGATCAATCCCTTCTGTGAGGTGAGCGAGATTGAAGAATTCGTGACCGAAGACAACCTCGCCAGCCTGATTGTTCCCGGTCGTTTTGATTATGTGATTGATGCGATTGACAATGCGCGCGCAAAAACAGCGCTGGTCGTGCATTGCCGCGCCCATCAGATACCGCTGGTGACCATCGGCAGTGCCGGCGGCCAGATCGATCCCACCCGTATTGCGATTGTCGATTTGTCGCGGACCGAGCAGGAACCGCTGCTGGCACGTGTTCGTAAGCGTTTGCGCGCACATCATGGTTTTCCGCGCGGGACGAAAAATAAATTCGGTATCGATGCGGTGTACTCGACCGAGCCGCTGCGTCATCCCGAATTATGCGCGACCGATGATGACGCGCCCGGCCTCACCGGGCTCAATTGCGCCGGTTATGGTTCGGCGGTGGTTGTGACGGCGAGCTTTGGTTTTGTCGCCGCCGGCCATGTATTGCGCAAACTTGCGGAAGGAACAGGGAAGGCAGAGAAGGCAGCGGGGACCTGAGCGGCCCTCTCGTTGATGATCAAAGCGCCGTGCGTCGCAGTCTCAGCGCATTAGCAATCACCGATACTGACGACAGGCTCATCGCTGCGCTGGCGATCATCGGGGATAGCAGCAATCCCAGCCACGGATACAGCACGCCAGCCGCAATTGGCACGCCGACAAAGTTATAAACGAAAGCGAAGAAAAGATTTTGTCGAATATTGCGCATGGTCGCGCGCGACAACTGCCTTGCTTTCGCAATACCACGCAAATCACCCTTCACCAGCACAATGCGTGCACTGTTCATCGCAATATCGGTGCCCGTGCCCATCGCAATGCCCACGCTGGCTTCAGCCAGTGCCGGTGCATCATTGATGCCATCCCCCGCCATCGCAACGATACGGCCCTGCTGCTGCAATGCCTGTACATGGCGGTATTTGTCCTCAGGTAAAACTTCAGCGTGTACGACATCGATACCCAGCGTTGCGGCAACGGCGCGCGCGGTCGTGGCATTGTCGCCGGTCAGCATGACGATCTTGACGCCTTCGGCATGCAGCAAGCGTATCGCCTCGCGGCTTTCGGGTTTGATGGTGTCGGCCACGCTGATGAGGCCAGCAAATTTTTGGCCCACGGCGACAAACATCACCGTCTGACCCATTGCGCGCAATTCATCGGCTTTCGATGCCAGCGGGGTGATATCGACACCAGCCTCCTTCATCAACAGCGCGTTGCCGAGTAAAACCATATTGCCATCGATATTGCCGCGTACGCCTTTACCGGTGACGGAGCTGAATCCGGTCACAGGCAGCACGGGCAGGCCCTGTGTTTTCAGATGCGACAGGATCGCGTGTGCGAGCGGATGTTCGCTCATTTTTTCGAGCGCTGCTGCCAGTACCAGTACATCAGCGCGTGCAAAGCCTTCGCTGGCCACAATGTGCTGCACTTTGGGTGCGCCCTCGGTCAGCGTGCCGGTTTTGTCCACAACGAGGGTGTCGACTTTTTCCATCAGTTCCAGCCCTTCGGCATCTTTGATGAGAATGCCTTCGCGCGCACCGCGGCCGACACCGACCATGATCGAAATCGGTGTGGCCAGTCCCAGCGCACACGGGCAGGCAATGATAAGCACCGATACCGCAGCCACTAGTCCGTTTGCCAGACCTGGGGCAGGACCAATCAGCGCCCACGCGATGAATGATAGTATGGCCACCACAATCACGGCTGGCACAAACCAGCCCGAAACACGATCAGCAAGTTTTTGTATCGGGGCGCGCGAGCGTCCGGCCTGATTCACCAGTGCCACGATTTGCGACAGCAGCGTGTCAGCGCCGATTTTCTCGGCACGCATCACGAAAGCACCGTGCTGATTTACCGAGCCGGCGACCGCTTTACTACCGGCCGATTTCTGAACCGGTATGGGCTCGCCGGTCAGCATGGATTCATCCACCGTCGATTCACCTTCGGTCACGACGCCATCGACCGGTATGTTGCTGCCGGGCCGCACGCGCAGCAGATCGCCGATCTGTACCTGATCCAGCGACACTTCATGTTCGCTGCCATCCGCAGAAATTTTCAGCGCCGTCGTTGGCTTGAGCGCCAGCAGCGCTTTGACTGCGGCATTAGTGCGTGATCTGGCGCGCAACTCCATTACCTGCCCCAGCAACACCAGCGTCACAATAACGGCTGCTGCTTCGAAATACAGCGGTGCCATGCCGTTCATTCGGAAAGCATCAGGCAGTACCTGCGGGAAGAGCAAACCGATGGCACTGAATAGCCAGGCGGCCATCACGCCCATGGCGATCAGGCTGAACATATTCAGGTGACCGCTTTTGAAGGACTGGACGCCACGTTCCAGAAAAGGCCAGCCGAACCAAAGCACGACCGGTGTCGCCAGCACACCCTGCAACCAGGCGTTGGCGCTGTGACCGAGCAGCGTGGCACTGTCAAAACCAATCCACTCACCCATGCTGAACAACAGCAGTGGCAGCGACAGCACCAGACTGAACCAGAAGCGACGTGTCATGTCGTCAAGTTCGGTAGTGTCTTCCTCCATTGTGGCGTGCATGGGCTCGAGCGCCATGCCGCAGATCGGGCAGCTGCCGGGGCCAACTTGCTTGACTTCCGGATGCATGGGGCAGGTGTAGATTGCATCGGCTGGACCGGTGGGTTCGTTTTTTCGGTCCGGCGACAGATAGCGCAGCGGATCGGCCTTGAATTTGGTCACGCAGCCAGTGCTGCAGAAATAGTAGGTCTGGCCCTCATGGACAGCGCACTTGTCCGGGTTGGCTGCTGCTTTCATGCCGCACACCGGGTCAGTGTAGGGCTTGTCTTCCGGCGTGGTTGCCGTTGCAGGCGGTGCACCCCGACGCTGGACCTCGCGAATCTGAGGCTCGGTGGCGCTTTTCTGCGGGCGACGCAAATCAGTGGATTTCATCTTCAGTCCTTATGGAGCGAGGTCAGATTGTCGCTCGCAATCTTGTCAGGCAGGCACTGAGCATTTGCACTAAATCAAATTAGTCACGATCAGGCCGAACAGCCACCTGCATTGTCACCTTCTCCTGCGTCGTCTGGTTGTTGAAAATATAAGATTATTAGTGCATTTGCACTATTCCGCTTCGGCTTTGTGGGCTCTTACACTGAAAAAAACAAGCGATGAGCCAGTGTTGCCGAAGGGGTGGGCCGGTGGTGTCCGCTGTCGCAGGAATACGCATCGGATTCACGGCCGCCATCACGGTTCCTATTTCCTGCAGGAGAGCGCCCATGCCATTCCTCACAAATAAGACGAAAGCCTTTTTGGGAGGGAAGGGACGTGTGGCGGCGCTGGAATATGGTCTGTTTGCTGTGCTGATCTCAGCGGTTGTCGTGGTGACTTTAACAGGCATGGGTGCCGATCTCGGCACTTTGTATAAAGACGTTATAACCAGACTGGGCGTGCGACCCTCAGGCGGCAAGCCTGCGCTGCCGGTAGCAACGCCGGCGATCAATAATGCTGCGGCAATGTCTGGCTTGCCCTACGCGATGATCATGCAGAGATGGCGGCACGCTGACCTGCGTTGATTCGCCAGGTATTGCAATTAATTTGCCGCTGCAACGAAGGATGGGTTGGATGCAGGATTTTGCCAGACCACATCCTGATCAATGGAATACAAGCGACAGGCTGACTTGCTGTTCTTCTGACAGGCCGCCATTGCGCGCGAGGAGGGATCGTCCCCGTCTTCAGCCCAGCTCCATGCACCCGAGTCAGACACGGCGAATGCGCGCGGCAACGATTGGCTCAGGTAGTGCCTGTAAGCCTCGCGACCGGATGCCGTCAGATAGGGCAGTGCGTTCACATCATCAATCTTTGCAAATCCGCTCGCAGGTGGCCGGGGCGTGTCTGCGAGCGTGATACTGATCTCGGTGGGCATGCCGATTCGTTTCAGAAAACGCTCCGTCTCAGGCCACCAGATCGCCACACCATCGCGGCTGCTGACCAGACCATGGGCATCGGATTTAAATCGACCGTAAGCGATCAGCTGTGATGGACCACCGGCAGACTGATAAGCGGTTTGCAAACGCTGCGCCAGCGAATGATCGAAATAGCTGTCGTTTTCGCCATAGAACCAGAGGCTGGGTAAGGAGGTGCGGCTGCCATAACTGGTGAAGGCGCTCACCAGCGCGCTTTTCCAGTCGCAGGCATTGCCATCAATACGCAAGCCACCTGCGAAATTGAGCAGGCCGCGCACGCCCGGAAACTGGCGCGTGCCAAAGGCCATCGTGGCCAGGCCGCCATAGGATTGTCCGGCAACGATGATGCGGTCGCGCTCTACCCACGGCATTTGGGTGAGCGAGCGCAAGGCTGCTTCCACATCGTCAGCTTGCAGCACACCGTTGTCATGCATGTTGCAACCGAAGTCGCTGTAGATGCCATCCGATTTTGAAAAACCCTTGCGCATGGGTACGGCGACTGCATAACCGCGCTGGACAAATTCGCGACCCATCGTGAGAAAGCGATCTCTTTTCTGCGTTGACGGATTGCCTCTTTCTTTGCCGTGATTCATCAGCAACAGAGGAAACGGCCCGTCGCCCGGTGGTTTGTAAATCGTGGTTTCGAATTGCAGCTTCTGGCCATTGACCGTTACCGGCAAACTGAGTACTTGCTCATTGACGGATGAATCGAGAACCTGTGCGCGGGCTGATAATGCAGACAGTGCCCACGTAGCGATGATGAGCAGACACGGGAAAAAAACAAGGCGAAGAGAGCGTTTCATGAAGTCTTTTCAATGAGCAGATGTTGCTCATTCTAAAGACAACCTTGCCGTCTCTCAATGCCTTAAAGAATAATTTCCGAGATTAAATCCAAAAGTTAAGTTTTTTTAAATCGCTTCCAGTCGTGTTGCTTTCATGCGCGAAGCAAGCAACTTGCCCTTGCGCGCACGCTTGCCGAAGTGATGTGACAAGTCAGTACCGCTCAGAGTGGTTTCCTGCGGCTTGTTACTGCGCGCGCTGGTGCCAATAATGCGCACGCCTTTTTTGGAGATCGGTTGCGCGGCCAGCAGTTTTTCATTCGGATCGAGATCCATCAGCGTCACACCGCGACCACCGCCGGATTGGGTTTTGATTTCATCCATACCAAACACCAGCAGACGACCTTTTTCGGACAGGCAGGCCAGCGCGCCGGCTTGCTTGTCGATGATGACGGGCATGACAGGTTCATCGCCCTCATCCATGCTCATAAACGACTTGCCGCCTTTCTGGCGACTGAGCATGTCACCCGCCTTGGCCGCAAAACCAAAGCCACCGGTCGAGGCGAGCAGCAACGGCGTGTCTGCGGTGCCGGCGAAGTAATGCAACAGACGCGTGCCGGCTTCGACTTCGACCAGTGTGGTCATGGGCACGCCATCACCGCGGGCACCCGGTAGCAGCGATACCGCGACGGAATACACGCGTCCGTTGGAGCCGAAAGCGAGCACATGATCAACGGTGCGGCATTCAAAACTGGCATACAGTGCATCGCCTGCTTTGAAGCTGAACTGCTGAGCGTCGTGGCCATGACCCTGCCGCGCACGCACCCAGCCCTTCTGCGAAATGATCACGGTTACGGGTTCGTCGATCACCTTGACTTCAGCGACCGCTTTTTCGGCTTCCTTGATGAGGGTGCGCCGTGCATCGCCATATTGTTTGGCATCCGCATCAATTTCTTTGACGATGAGTTTTTTCATCGATGCTGGATTGTCGAGCAGTTCCTGCAGCGTGGCTTTTTCCTTGCGCAGTTCGGCCAGTTCCTGCTGTACCTTGATCGCTTCGAGTCGCGCCAGCTGGCGCAGACGAATTTCCAGAATATCTTCAGCCTGTCGTTCAGATAATTTGAACGCAGTCATCAGTGCCGGTTTGGGCTCATCCGACTCGCGAATGATCTTGATCACCTTGTCGATATTCAGCAGTACCGCCTCGCGTCCTTCGAGGATATGAATGCGATCATCCACTTTCGTCAGACGGTGCTGGGTACGGCGTGTGACGGTCGCGAAGCGGAAAGCGATCCACTCGCGCAGGATCTCGCCGATACCTTTCTGGCGCGGCTTGCCATCGTTACCGATCATCACCAGATTCACACCCACATTATTTTCCAGTGAGGTGTGCGCGAGCAGCAGATTGCTGAATTCTTCCTGATCCTGATTTTTGGATTTCGGCTCGAACACCAGACGTACCGGCGCATCACGGCCGGACTCATCTCGCACTGTATCGAGCACACCGAGGATTGCCTGTTTATTGGCCATCTGATCCGGCGACAAGCTCTTCTTGCCCAGTTTGACTTTCGGGTTGGTCAGCTCTTCGATTTCCTCGAGAATTTTTTGTGACGATGCGCCGGGCGGCAGCTCAGTCACGACCAGCTGCCACTGACCACGCGCGAGTTCTTCGATCTTCCAGCGCGCACGCACCTTGATGCTGCCGCGTCCATTCTGATAAATCTCGCTGACGGTGCTTTCCGGCGTGATGATCTGACCGCCACCGGGGAAGTCCGGGCCGGGCACGAGTGTCATCAGCTCGTCATGCGAGAGCTTTGGGTTTTTAATGAGTGCGACCGCGGCCTGCGCGATTTCATTCAGATTGTGCGAAGGAATTTCCGTTGCCAGACCGACCGCGATACCCGAGGCGCCATTAAGCAGCACGAAGGGCAGGCGCGCGGGCAGAAGTTTGGGTTCGTCGGTTGAGCCATCGTAGTTGGGCTGAAAATCGACCGTGCCCATATCGATTTCATCGAGCAGCAGACGGGATATCGGTGTCAGACGTGCCTCGGTGTAGCGCATGGCCGCAGCGCCGTCGCCATCACGCGAACCGAAATTACCGTGACCGTCAATTAGCGGATAGCGCAGCGAAAAATCCTGAGCCATACGCACCATTGCGTCATAGACTGACTGATCGCCATGCGGATGCAGTTTGCCCAGAACATCGCCGACTACCGCCGCGGACTTACGCGGTTTGGCGGCTGAATCGAGTCTGAGCTGATCCATTGCGTACAGAATGCGTCGCTGAACCGGCTTCTGGCCATCACAGACATCGGGCAGTGCACGGCCCTTGACTACCGAGATCGCGTAGTCGAGGTAGGCGCGCTCGGCGAAGGTGGCTAGTGTCAGGGATTCGCCGCTGTCATCAGTGGCAGATTCGAAGAGAGTGGTTTGGTCAGTCATGTGTTCGTGGCTATTTCAAAATTCGTTCATTTTTTACAGAAGACACGGTCTTAAATATCTGCCTCAACTTCATTCCCATGCTCCTCCAGCCATGAGCGACGTGCAGCGGCTTCGCCTTTACCCATCAGCATCGTGAATCGTTCTTCCGATGCTTTCAGCCCCAGCTCACCGATCGACACAGGCAGCAGACGTCGCGTGTCCGGATTCATGGTGGTTTCCCATAATTGTTCCGCGTTCATTTCGCCCAGACCTTTGAAGCGCGCAATACTCCACGCGCCGTCCTTCACGCCGTCCTTGCGTAATTTGTCTTCGATCGCTTCCAGTTCACCGTCATCAAGCGCATAAATTTTCTGAGCAGGCTTTTTGCCACGCGCCGGCGCATCGACGCGGTACAGCGGCGGCCGTGCGATATAGATATGGCCACGATCGATCAGCTTGGGGAAGTGACGGAAGAAAAGGGTGAGCAGCAGGACCTGAATATGCGAGCCATCGACGTCAGCATCCGAGAGGATGCACACACGCCCATAGCGCAGGCCCGACAGATCCGGGTCATCGTTTTTGCCGTGCGGGTCCACACCAATGGCCACCGCAATATCGTGAATCTCGTTGTTGGCGAACAGACGGTCGCGTTCGGTTTCCCACGCATTGAGCACCTTGCCGCGCAGAGGCAGGATGGCCTGAAATTCTTTATCGCGACCCATCTTGGCTGAGCCGCCGGCTGAATCACCCTCAACCAGAAAGATTTCATTGCGGGTGATGTCGGTGGATTCACAATCCGTCAGTTTGCCGGGCAGGACAGCGACCCCTGAGGATTTTTTCTTTTCCACTTTCTGCGCCGAACGCAGCCGGCTTTGTGCCTGACGTATCACCAGCTCAGCGAGTTTTTTACCGTAGTCGACATGCTGGTTCAGCCACAGCTCCAGCGCGGTGCGCGAATAACCGCCGACCAGCCGCACTGCATCGCGCGAATTGAGACGCTCTTTGATCTGCCCCTGAAATTGCGGATCAAGCACTTTTGCCGACAAGACGAACGAAGCGCGCGCAAAGACATCTTCCGGTAGCAGTTTCACGCCCTTGGGCAGCAGTGAGTGCATTTCGACGAAGCTTTTGACGGCGCCAAACAAGCCTTCGCGTAGTCCGGATTCATGCGTGCCGCCGGCGGGTGTGGGGATCAGGTTCACATAGGATTCACGAACGACATTGCCATCTTCCGCCCAGGCCACCACCCAGGCTGCGCCTTCGCCTTCAGCAAAACCTTCGGCATCGGGAGTTGCATACTGTTCGCCTTCAAACAGTGGAATCAGTGTTTCAGCGCTGCCGGATTGCGCGAGAGCTTCGGTCAGATAACCACGCAGGCCCTGCTCATAGAGCCAGGTTTGGGTTTCGCCAGACTTTTCCTGTGTAAAAGTCACTTTCACACCGGGTAGCAGCACGGCCTTGGAACGCAGCAGTCGTTGCAATTCACCGACCGGTATCGTTGCAGAGTCGAAGTATTTCGGATCCGGCCAGACGGTGACTCGGGTGCCGGATTTTTTATCGTCCTTGCCCGCTGCCCGTGATTTAAGTTTCGAGGTAAGGTCGCCACCGGAGAAGGCAAGCGTGTGCACGCCATTGCCTTTGTCATCCTTGCGCCAGACCGTGATTTCGAGTTTCGATGACAGCGCATTCGTCACCGAGACACCTACACCATGCAGACCACCGGAGAACGCATACGCACCACCCGAGCCCTTGTCGAATTTACCGCCGGCGTGCAGACGGGTGAAAACGATTTCGACCGTCGGTACTTTTTCTTCCGGATGCAGCCCAACCGGAATGCCACGGCCATCGTCTTCGACACTGACGCTGCCATCCTTGTGCAGGGTGACGAAGATGTTCTTGCCATGACCGCCAAGCGCCTCGTCGGAGGCATTGTCGATCACCTCCTGAATGATGTGCAGCGGATTTTCGGTGCGGGTGTACATGCCGGGCCGTTGCCGGACAGGCTCGAGCCCTTTCAGGACGCGTATTGATGATTCGCTGTAATCAGATTTTTTGCTGGCCATTCGCAGATGTGAAGTGGTTGAGACGGGTGAGCCCGAGGGCAAGGTGGGTGCATTCTAATGAAATTTCCCGCACAGGGGATGAGAGTGCCAGCAGGACCGGCTATTTCGACAGCATCTGCATCGCGCGTTCCAGACCATCCATCGTGATCGGATACATGCGCTCGCTCATCAGCTGGCGAATGATGGCAATCGACTGCCGGTACTGCCACAAGGCCTCGGGTTCGGGATTGAGCCACACGCATTTCGGGAATTGCTGCGCAAAGCGCTGCAGCCAGACCGCCCCGGCTTCTTCATTGTGATATTCGACCGAGCCGCCGGGCTGGACGATCTCGTAGGGGCTCATGGTGGCATCGCCGACGAAGATGACCTTGGTGTCCGGCGGGTATTTGCGCAGCACGTCCCAACTGGCGAAGCGTTCGGCATGGCGACGACGGTTGTTCTTCCACAGCGTCTCGTAAAGACAGTTGTGGAAGTAGAAGAATTCCATGTTCTTGAATTCGGTTTTCGCTGCGGAGAATAACTCTTCAACGCGCGCGATATGGTCATCCATGGTGCCGCCCACATCCATGAGCATGAGCACCTTGACCTTGTTCTTGCGCTCGGGCTGCATTTTGATGTCCAGCCAGCCGGCGTTATTGGCGGTAGCACGTATCGTGTCGTCGAGTGCCAACTCATCCTGCGCACCTTCGCGCGCGAATTTTCGCAGACGACGCAGTGCGACCTTGATGTTGCGGGTACCCAGTTCACGGTCACTGTCGTAGTCACGAAAGGTTCGCGCGTCCCATACTTTGACGGCGCTGCGGTTGCCGCCTTCGCCGCCAATGCGTATGCCTTCCGGGTTCTGGCCGCCATTGCCAAACGGTGAGGTGCCCCCGGTGCCTATCCACTTGTTGCCGCCTTCGTGACGGCCTTTTTGCTCTTCCAGCAGTTCCTTGAGCCGGTCCATCAGCTTGTCATAGCCGAATTTTTCGAGCGCGGCTTTTTGTTCCGGCGTGAGTTCGCGTTCGAGGCGCTTCATCAGCCAGTCGAGCGGAATTTCCGCGGCTTTGTCGAACAGGGTCTCGACGCCGTGAAAATATGCACCGAAGGCCTTGTCGAACTTGTCGAAATTCGCTTCGTCCTTGACCAGCGTGATGCGGGACAGGTAGTAGAAATCATCCAGCGAGGGCGCGATCACCTGCTTTTCCAGCGCTTCGAGCAGCGTCAGAAATTCCTTGATCGATACCGGGATTTTCGCGCCTCGGAGCGTGAAAAAAAAATCGATCAGCATTGGGTATCAGCGGTTGTTGCGAGACATGAAAACCAGCCGTTCGAACAGATGAACATCCTGCTCGTTTTTCAGCAGCGCGCCATGGAGTGGCGGTACGATGGCTTTCTGGTCCTGACTACGCAGCGCTTCCGGGGGTATGTCTTCGGCCAGCAGCAGTTTGAGCCAGTCCAAGAGCTCCGAGGTCGAAGGTTTTTTCTTCAGGCCCGGTACGTCGCGCAGCTGATAGAAAGTTTCCAGTGCCTGTGCCAGCAGATCTTTTTTCAGCGTAGGAAAGTGGACATCGACGATCTGCTGCATGGTTTCCGCATCCGGAAATTTTATGTAATGAAAGAAGCATCGACGCAGGAAAGCATCCGGCAGCTCTTTTTCATTATTCGAGGTGATGATCACCAGCGGGCGGTGCTTGGCGCGGACCATCTCGCGGGTTTCATAGACATAGAATTCCATCCGGTCAATTTCGCGCAGCAAATCGTTCGGAAATTCGATATCCGCTTTGTCGATTTCATCGATCAGCAGCACCACCGGCTCGTCCGAGGTGAAAGCCTGCCACAGCACACCGCGCACAATGTAGTTCTGAATATCCCGCACGCGCTCGTCGCCGAGCTGGGAATCGCGCAGTCGCGAGACGGCATCATATTCATACAGGCCTTGCTGGGCCTTGGTCGTGGATTTGATGTGCCATTGCAAAAGTGGCATCTTCAGCGCCGCCGCTACCTCTTCCGCCAGCATGGTTTTGCCGGTGCCGGGTTCACCCTTGATCAGCAAGGGACGTTGCAGGGTCAGTGCGGCATTAACCGCCAGTTTCAGGTCGTTGGTCGCAACATACTGCTCTGAACCTTCGAAGCGCAGCGTTTTATTCATTGTACTGATCAGTCATAGAAAATAAGGGTGAGTATAAACGACCGAAAGTGCGAAAGTCGCGCGTATTGGGCGATTAATGTGCCTCAATATTAGACTCGTCACGCGTGAATCGGTTAGAATTGGCGGCGTTTTTTAGGGTGTACAGGCAATATTCCAGGTGTAAACAACACCTGTTTCCGTCCGCACCCGTCCCGTTTTTGAATAACCCACCCAGCTATCATGAAAAAACTTTTTGTTCTTATCGCGCTGGCCTCGCTCGCACAGGTGTCGGCAGCAGCCGATGTCAAAGGCGATGCAACTGCGGCCAAAAACAAGGTGGCCATGTGCGTCGGCTGCCACGGTATTCCCGGTTACAAGGCGTCTTTCCCTGAGGTGTACCGTGTCCCCATGCTGGGCGGTCAGTCGGAGAAATATATTGTCGCCGCGCTGAATGCGTATAAAAAAGGTGAGCGCAAGCATCCGTCGATGGTGGGTATTGCCGCCGGTCTGTCCGATCAGGATATTGCCGATGTCGCCGCCTATTACGCCCAGCAGAAATAAACGGAGCCACTCATGAAAAAGCTATTTGCAGTCCTGGCCCTGGCGCTGTCGATGAACGCGTTCGCGGGCAATGTTGAAGCGGGCAAAGCAGCCGCACAAAAATATAACTGCGCCTCCTGCCACGGTGCTGATTACAACAGCCCCATCGATCCGAGCTATCCGAAGCTGGCGGGTCAGCACTCGGATTACCTCGAGCATGCCCTGACGGCATATCAGCGCGGCGGTAATGGTGGCAATGGCCGTACCAATGCGATCATGGGCGGCATGGCCAAGCCCTTGTCGAAGAAAGAAATCGGCGACATCGCTGCGTATCTGTCCAGCCTGCCAGGCTCGCTGGTGGTGCGCAAGTAAGTCAACAAGCCGCTTCAGGCTGATCATAAAGCCGCGCATTGCGCGGCTTTTTTTATTCTCCTGCGCGTTGGCGTATGCAGCGGATATAAGCCTCGCCATCCGGCGGTGTGCCGTTGCGCTGGGCGGTCCACAGCATCTCGCCGAGACACTCCATGATCTGATGATGTGCGTCATGCACCGAGCCCAGCCGCATGATCAGGGCCTGACAGGCGTCTCGTATCCCCGGCGGTTGATCGACCGACGTCTGCTCTTGTATTGAAAGGTGCATGGATAAATGCAGGAAGGGATTGCTGCGTCCCTGATCAACGCTGTAGTCCCTGCCAAGCGCGCGCTCGGCATCAGCCAGATCGCTCTCGTATTCCGGATGCTGTCGTATCCAGTCGAGGGCAATCGCTTCCAGCGGCGTGAGGACTTCACCGGCCGTGGATTTTTTCCAGGTATTGCAGAAGAACTGACGGACCTCGTCTTTGCTGGGATTGAACATGATCAGACTGCTTTTTCAGGCCGAGGCGTTTTCTGTTTGAACTCGCACAGATCGGCAATCAGGCAATTCCAGCATTGCGGGCTGCGCGCCGTGCAGGTGTAACGGCCATGCAATATCAGCCAGTGATGCGCATCCATCAGGTACTCCGGCGGCACGAATTTCATCAGTTTTTGCTCAACGATGTCGACGTTCTTGCCCGGTGCAATGCCGGTGCGATTGGATACGCGAAAGATATGCGTATCGACCGCCATCGCCGGCACGCCAAAGGCGGTATTGAGCACGACATTGGCGGTCTTGCGCCCGACCCCCGGTAAGGCTTGCAGCGATTCACGATCACGCGGCACTTCGCCGCCATGCTGTTCGATCAGGAGCCGGCAGGTTTCGATCACGTTTTTTGCTTTGTTTCGATACAGGCCGATCGTTTGTACATAAGGAATCAGGCCTGCCACACCCAGCGCGTGAATCGCTGCCGGTGTATTGGCCACCGGATAAAGCTGGCGCGTGGCCTTGTTGACCGAAACGTCCGTGGCCTGCGCCGAGAGAATGACGGCAATCAGCAGCTCGAAAGGGGTTGTGTATTCCAGCTCGGTCGTGGGGTGCGGATTGGCGGCTTGGAGCCGTGCAAAAATTTCGCGCCGTTTTTCAGCGTTCATGATTTGCCTCCGGACTGCGCGTCTCTCTGCTGGCGTGCTCTGTCCAGTGCGGCCTGAATAATCGCGCGCTTGCGCTCTTTTTCAGCCAGTGCTTCGGGACTTTGTGCCGCTTCGCTCTCGACCTCGCGCAGCTTGGCTGAGGCTTTTGCGGCCAGTCGCGCATCGTTCTCTGTTTTTTCGCGAATCAGACGCGCGGTGCGTTGGTGATAGCGTTCGCGCGCAGCTTCTGCCGCAGAGGATGACCACGCGTCCCAGCCGGTTTCGCCCGGCGTGACCGAGACCATCGCAATGCAGTCGACGGGGCAGGGCGCCACACACAAATCGCAGCCGGTGCAAAGTTCGGGCACGATGGTATGCATTTGTTTGGCTGCGCCGACGATCGCGTCGACCGGACAGGCCTGAATGCACAGCGTGCAGCCGATACAGGCGCGTTCGTCAATGACTGCGACCGGACGTTCACGCTCGATGCCATTGACGGGATTGAGGGGTATGACGGTTTTGCCCAGTAACGACGCGAGTCGAGCAATGCCTTCGGTGCCACCGGGCGGGCATTGGTTGTGCTGCGCTTCGCCATTGGCCATCGCCTCGGCGTAGGCGCGACAGGCGGGGTAACCACATTTCGTGCACTGCGTCTGTGGCAGCAAGTCGTCAAGGCGGTCAGCGAGCGTGGGTGAGCGATCAGACATAGGCCGCCATTATCCGGCATTTGCGCGGGTCGGCACGCAGCCGATAAAAAAGCCGCCCGAAGGCGGCTGGTGTGACACGGCGATGCGCTGCCGGATCAGGCGTGCGCGCGGATGAATTCGCCGATGCGCGGTGCGATCATTTCGCGCCAGCGACGGCCGGAGAAAATCCCGTAGTGACCGCATTTCGGCGCTTCGAAATGCTGCTTCATGTTCTCGGGAATGCCGGAGCACAGGTCTTGCGCCGCTTGCGTCTGGCCTGAACCGGAAATATCGTCGAGTTCGCCCTCGATGGTGAACAAGGCAACGGTCTGGATATCCTGCGGCCTGACCAATTTCCCTTCGACTTCCCAGGTGCCCAGCGGCAGTGCGTGATCCTGAAACACGGTCTTGATCGTTTCAAGGTAATACTCGGCGGGCATGTCGAGCACCGCGTTGTATTCGTCGTAGAACTTGCGATGTTCTTCCGCCGATTCATTGTCACCTTCGCGCAGGTGCAGATAGAACTCCCAGTGACTCTGCGCGTGACGGCGCGGATTCATCGCAACAAAGCCTGCATGCTGCAGAAAACCGGGATAGACGCGACGGCCGTAGCCGGGATAATTCGGCGGCACGTTATAGATCACATTGTTCTCGAACCAGGAATAAGGCTTGTTCATCGCCAGATCGTTAACCTCGGTCGGCGATTTGCGTGAATCGATAGGGCCACCCATCATCACCATCGTCTTTGGCAGTGTGGTTTCTCCGGCACTGGCCATGAGCGAAATCGCCGCCAGCACAGGCACGGTGGGCTGGCAGACTGAAATCACGTTTAGGTCCGGCCCGAGGAAGCGGATGAAATCCTGTACGTAGTAAATGTAGTCATGCAAATGGAAGGCGCCTTTGTCCAGCGGGACCATGCGGGCATCGACCCAGTCGGTGATGTAAACATCATGCTCTGGCAGCAGGGTGCGCACCGTATCCCGCAGCAGCGTGGAGTGATGCCCGGACAGCGGCGCGACCAGCAGAATCTTCGGTTGAATGAGCTGCTCGGGCGACAGGAAGTGAGCATCCTTGCGGAAGTGCAGAAGTTTGCAGAACGGTTTGTCAACAACCGTGTCTTCGATGATTGCGGTGCGAGTGCCCGCGACCTCGATGTGATTGATGCCGAATGCGGGCTTTTCGTAATCTTTGCCCAGACGGAACATCAGTTCGTAGCCGGCCGCAATTCGCTGGGCAAACGGCGTGTGCGCAAAGGGCGAGACCGGATTGGTGAATAACTTTGATGATGCCTCAGCCCATTGGATCAGCGGGCTGAGCAAGGTGCGGTTCATTTCGTGCAGTTGGTAGAGCATGATGACCCCTCATTCAAGACGCCCAAATTGTGTCCTCAATTCCATATTTCCGCAATGCAGCAATTACAATATGCGGAAATTGAGGAGATAAAAGAGCGTTGATCGCCCGCTCATCCCAAAATGGCTGAAAAGCCTTGAAAAACCTCATCTTAGTGTTTTTCTATCCACCTATTTACTTAGCGTAACATATTCGTTTTGAGCTCTGTCCTCCGTTTTGTCATTTATTAAGTTGTCTTTCAGACATTTTAATCAGTGTTTAAAACGCATTTTCCCGACAAATGCCGGCCGAACTACTGACTCGTTAGACAGCAAATTTGCCAGATCGCGCCCGTGAAAGTCCTGCCAACATCATTGCATGATGGCAAATTGATAGGGGTCTCATGATAAGATCCGCCCCCATGTTTGATCGCCTACGTCCCCGCAAAGCGCTGTCGCGCTGGTTACTGGCAGCGCTGCTGTTGCAGTGCCTGATGCCGGCCATCGCCAGCGTCCGCGCCGCTGACAGTGCACGCTGGATCGAAGTCTGCGTAAGTTCGGGCGTCAAATGGGTGCAGATGACGGATGCTGGTCATGCTGAATCTGCCCATCCGGCCGCCGATCACTGCGTGTTGTGCGCGGCGACCGGCGCTGCTCCCGAGTTTGATGTGCGCACTTATCTGTCCGGGGTTTCGACCTTCGCGACACCTTTTCAGCCGGATCGCACGCCGGTCCGCAGCTTCACTGCGTTTCACCAACATTCCCGCGCCCCTCCCAGCGTCTCCTGATCACCGTTTAAGGCCGTTGGCGGTTCACGCCTGTGTTCCGCCGCGGCGCCTTGATCTTTGTTTCAGGAGTTTTCATGTCTGCTGTTGCTACCAGAGCGCTCGTTGCGAGCGCGCTATGCGTTGCGCAAACGGCGTTTGCCGATACGCTCTTGCCGGCCGTGACCGTGACCGGCACACGCGAAGCCACGCCCTTGTCCGAGACACCGGCGTCCGTCGGTGTGATTGATCGCGCGACCATCGATTTCACCCGTCCTTCCCACCCACAGCAATTACTTGGCCAGATTCCGGGCGTCGCGATTGCGGTCACCAATGGCGAAGGACATACGACGGCTATTCGCCAGGGCTTCACCACCGGGCCGATGTATCTGTTTCTGGAAGATGGCATTCCGGTGCGTGCGACCGGCAATTTCAATCACAACGCCCTGTACGAACTGAACCTGCCCTCGGCGGGTGGCGTGGAGGTAGTACGCGGGATTGGTTCGGCTCTGTATGGATCGGATGCGATTGGCGGACTGGTGAATGTCTTGTCCCGCACACCGCGTGAAACAGCGGGCGCTGATCTCTCCGTCGAAGCAGGCAGTTTCGGATGGGGCCGAGTGCTGGGCGGAATAGACAGCGGTCGTCGCGGCCCCAATGCCGTACGTGCCGATTTGAATCTGACGCATACCGACGGCTGGCGTGACAGCACGGCCTATGACCGGCAAAGCGTCAATCTGCGCTGGGATCATGAATATGATGCGCAGACGCTGGTGAAAACCATCTTGGGTATCACGCATATCGATCAGGAGACTGGGGCCAACTCCGCCTTGCCACTGGATCTCTATCTGAATAATCCGACGGTGAATCTCCGTTCAGCCGCGTATCGCAAGGTGGATGCTTTGCGCTTGTCCTCGGCGATCGATAAAGATCTGGGTCAGGGAAGGCAGTTGAGCTTTACGCCGTATTTTCGTGATAACCGGATGGATTTGAACGGGTCGTACAATTTTCCGAGCGGCGCACGCATAGAGAACACCCAGGTGCAGTCTTATGGTTTGATGACTAAGTTGCGCCAGAACTTCAATGACAAGATGCGTACCCGTTTGATTACCGGTCTTGATCTGGACTACAGCCCCAGCCAGAGGCAAGAAGACAAAATCAATCTGTTAACGGATGCGGTGGCAGGACGCACCCGCTACTATAGTTATACTCTGGGACAGCGTATCTACGACTATGAAGTCAGCTATAAGAGTGCAGCGCCGTATCTGCATCTTGAGTTGTCGCCAACCCAGATGCTGCGATTGACCGCAGGGCTGCGCTATGACTACGCCAGCATGTCGATGCAAAATAATTTAGGCCAGAACGCAGCGGTGAATGGTTTCTATCAGTTGGCAGATAGTTCCGTGAATTTTTCCCGTTTGTCACCCAAGCTTGGACTGAATTGGGCATTGAGCGAATCAGACCATGCGTTTGCTTCTTACAATCAGGGTTTTCGTACGCCTTCTGAAAATCAGTTATTCCGGTCGGGTGCTACGGTAGCGACACCAGCTTCAGCCGCAGCGGCACTCCGTCCGATACTGGCTGAGCAATTTGAGTTAGGTATCCGTGGTAACACACAGCGCTGGTCGTATGAGTTGGTGCTTTATCAATTGAACAAGCGGGATGATCTGCTTTCCCAAAAAGATAGTAACAACGTCACCATACAAACCAATAATGGCAGTACGCAGCATCAGGGTGTGGAATTAGGGTTGGGGCGAGAGATGACTTCCAAACTGCGACTGGACTTGGCCGCATCGTATGCGAGGCATCGTTATCGTGAGTGGAGCACCAGCACGGCGAATTACTCGGGCAATGAGATAGAAAATGCGCCGCGACTGCTTGCCAATCTGCGTCTGACATGGCAACCCGTTGCCAACACACAAGCACAGCTAGAGTGGGTGGAACTCGGTTCGTATTTTCTCGAGGCCTCCAACCAGCAGGGCAAGTACGCGGGTCACCGCCTGTTTAATGCACGTATAAGCACGAAGCTTGACCAGCACTGGTCTTGTTTTGCCCGGATCACGAATCTGACGGACAAGCGTTATGCAGACAGTGCATCTTACTCATCAGGTATGGCCATGTATTCACCTGCCTTGCCCCGCGCTGTTTATCTGGGAGTGCAACGAACATGGTGAAGAGACTCGCGCAAAGTCTGCTTCTCTTGCTGCTGTGGCTGCCAATGGCGGTCACAGCCCAGCAGCACAAGCATCAGCCCACGCTGGCGACGGGCGCTGCTTTTGCGCCGGATGGTAGCGTTGTTGTCGTCGGTGTCGACGCAGGGGCCTTGTTCATCCAGCGCAGGCAGGCTAATGGTGAATGGGGCGAGCGCAAGCAACTGGTAATTGGCGAGGATACCGTCGCAACGACTGGCGATAATCATCCCAAGATTGCGTTTGGATTGAAAGACGAGGTTGTGATCAGTTATACGCATCCTCTTGCCAAACCCTACACGGGCGAAATTCGCATGCTGCGTTCCGATGACGGCGGGAAGAATTTTTCACGCCCCTACACGGTTCATCAGGACAGACAAATCATCACCCATCGTTTTGATGCAATACAGTTTGATGCACGCGGTGATTTGTACACGTTCTGGATTGATAAGCGCGATGCTGAGCAAGCCCGGCAACGTTCAAAGGATGGCCCATCAGGCTACGATGGGGCAGCCATCTATTACAACATCACGTCGGCTGGTGGGCGTGCTGTCACTGAGGATCGCAAGCTGGCAGATTACAGCTGCGAATGCTGTCGCATCTCGCTGATCGGCCAGCCACAGGAAGGCGTGGCCGCACTGTGGCGTCATGTCTTCCCGGGTAGCGTACGCGATCATGCCTTTGCGCGTGTGTCCCGAACGCAGGTGTCAACGCCGGTTCGTGCGAGCCACGATGACTGGGTCATTCGCGCCTGTCCCCATCATGGTCCCGGACTCGCTCGGGCGGCCGATGGAGGGTATCACGCGGTCTGGTTTGGCGATCGCCAGGGCCAGCAGCGTGTGCGCTACGGCCGACTGGATGCGGAGGGGCGTGCGTTGGGTGACGTGCGGGCCTTGCCTGATGCGCGCGCCGAACATCCTGATATGGTCAGTAGCGGTCGGCGGGTGGTCATCGCGTGGCGCAGCTTCGATGGTGTCAACACGCAGGTCAGTGTCTGGATATCCGAGGACGATGGGCGTCATTTCACCTTGCGCCGGTTGCAGTCTTCATCGCTGGAAAATGACTACCCGAGGCTGATCGAACGCGAAGGAAAGATCGCCTTGGTGTGGCGAACCGAAAGAGAAATTCATGTCACGCATTTCTAAATATGTCATCAGCTTGTTCGCGCTACTGAGCGTGCAGGCCCTTGCCGCTCCGTCCGCAGTCGAGGCATTCGACAAATCTGCCTGGTCAGCCTTGCTCAGTGAGCACCGACAGCCGGCGATCATTGTGTTTTCTTCGGTCAGCTGTACGCATTGTCCCGGCGCGATCGAGCGGCTCGCCGCGCATCGGTCAGCCAGCCGGTCAGTCACGCGTCTGTATGTGGTGCTGATGGACAGCGAGGATGATGCCGCTGCGTTGCGCAGTCCGCATCATCGTCTGGCGGAACGCTTGTTTGCGTTTCGTGATCGCGCGCAGGCTCTGCAGTACGCGGTCAATCCGGATTGGCGAGGGATGACTCCCTACATCGCTTATGTCGATGGCAAGGGCGCAGTCCGCTTTGTACTGGGCGAGCCGGATGATCGAACGCTGCGGAGTTGGCTGAGCACTAAATAAGGATGCGGAAAGAAAAATGGACGCCCGCAGGCATCCATTTTTCGGATCGGTCGTCAGCAGATCAATCGAAGACCGGTGACTCCACGCCGAGAATCTTGTGCAGCTTCGGCGATGTGGTCGTGTACTGCATGTGAATTTTCTTCTCCGGGAAAATATAAGGCGCTGCACCGAAGGCTGCCAGTGCGGCTTCATGAAAACCGGAGAGGATCAGTTTTTTCTTGCCGGGATAAACGTTGATATCGCCGACCGCGAAAATGCCCGGGACATTGGTCTCGAATTTTTCGGTATCGACTTTGAGCTGCTTGCGCTCGATCTCGAGACCCCATTCAGCAATCGGTCCCAGTTTGGGCGAGAGACCGAAGAAGACCAGCAAATCATCCAGTGGCAGGCGGCGTGTCACGCCATCAGAACCGGTGACTTTGATTTCGGTGAGCTTGTCATCACTGGCCTCGAAGCCTGTTACTTGCCCGATCACCAGCTGCATTTCGAATTGTTCGCAGAGTTCTTTCATCTTCGCGACCGAGGCCGGCGCCGCGCGGAATTCATCGCGACGATGCAGAAGAATGACGGATTCGGCTTTGCCCTGCAGGTTGAGTGCCCAGTCGAGTGCCGAGTCGCCGCCGCCGCAAATGACGATGTTACGGCCAGCGAAGCGTGCGGGATCTTTCACACGGTAGAACAGTTGCTTGCCTTCGAAAGCTTCGATGCCATCCACCTTCAGGGTGCGTGGCTGGAAGGAACCCACGCCGGCAGCGATGAAAATAGTTTTGGTGATGAAGCGGGTACCGGTCGACGTCTCCAGATCGAAGCGGCCATCGTCACGTTTTTGCACGAGTGTGACTTCCTGACCCAGATGGAAGGTCGGCTCGAAGGGTTCGATCTGCTTGAGCAGATTGTCGGTCAGTTCCTGACCGGTGCAGACGGGCACTGCTGGGATATCGTAAATCGGCTTGTCGGGATAAAGCTCTACGCACTGACCTCCCACGGCGGCCAGCGAGTCGATCACATGGGCCTTGATTTCGAGCAGACCGAGTTCGAAGACCTGAAACAGGCCGACCGGTCCGGCACCGACGATCACGGCATCCGTTTCAATGGGAGTTTTTACAGAGGTGTTCATGCGTATCAGAGGCGTATCAGAGAAAGGTGAGGCCTTCGGGCCGGATAACGTACCAACCCCGGTCTGAGCCGGGGCTGGAGAGCAAGGGAACGACGGCCTTGCGGGCGTCTGAGCGAATCAGCGTTCCAGATGCTGTAATTTGTCCTTGGTGTCCTTCCACTCTTCAGCATCAGCGAGGGGTGCTTTGGACTTGGTGATTGATGGCCATTTGCGGGCCAGTTCCACATTCAGTTTGATGAACTGCTGCTGGTCGGCCGGCACATCTTCTTCGGCGAAAATCGCATTGACCGGGCATTCAGCCACGCAAACTGCGCAGTCGATGCACTCATCGGGATCGATGGCCAGAAAATTGGGTCCCTCGCGGAAGCAATCCACAGGGCAGACATCGACGCAGTCCGTGTAACGGCAGCGTATGCAGGATTCGGTCACAACGTGGGTCATACAACAGTCCTATCTGTGAATATTTTTGAAACAAAATCGACGCCAAAGGCAGCACACATGCGACAAGCGCTCATTTTGCCCCCCGCCGTTACCGGTGGACGGCACCGCATGACGCTGGAAGCTGTCGCAAAACGTTGTATTTTAAGACAAATTGTATGCGCTCACACAGTTGGCTTAGATGATTTTTGAATATGCAAATGCACCCGTCGACGCGGGCCGTGAATCTTTTGGTGCCCCACTCTGAAATAAAATCAAGCGCGGCAGCCGGCGCGGTTTTCTGTACCGGGATAAAATCGCCCCGCACTCGAGGGGAAACCATGGACACATCCGCTGCACGCCAGGCTATTTTCAGTCGCATCCGAAAAGCCCAGAACCGACCTGCCGAGCCGACTGCGGCCGAGCTGGCTCAGGTCAGCAATTACCTCAGCCATCATGAAGCCGGCCCCCGGCCAGAGATCGGCAGTGACACTGTCGCGCGCTTTCGCGAGCAGGCACTGCGCACCTCCCAGACCGTCGATGAGGTGGCCAGCATCGCCGAGGTGCCGGCTGCGGTTGCCCGCTATATCGACAGCATCGGCGTACCCAAATCGGCCATTGCCTGGCAGACACTGACAACACTCCCCTGGCAGGACGCTGGCATTCGTGTCGACTTCCGGCCGCCGGTGGACAAGGATCTGGTCGGCATCACGGGTTGTTTTTGCGCGGTAGCTGAGACAGGCACGCTGATGCTCTTGTCCGGCGAAGAGACCTTCGCTTCCGCAGCGCTTTTGCCGGAGACGCATATCGCTATCGTGCCGGTATCCCGGGTCGTGCGCTCGATCGAAGACGCATTTGCAATGGCAAAGAAAGAGCGGGGCGAGCTGCCACGCGCCACCAACTTCATCTCCGGACCGTCACGTACCGGTGATATCGAACAGACCATCGTGCTGGGTGCCCACGGGCCTTACCGGGTGCATGTGATTCTGGTGCGTGACATCTGACACCACAGGGAGCGTCCATGAAACCAAAAATACTCATCACACGCGCCGTCTTTCCCGAGGTGATCGAGCATCTGTCACAGCATTTCGAGGTTGAGTCCAATCAGGCGGATGAAGCTTTCTCCGAGGCCGAACTGATCCGCCGCCTGCAAGGCAAGGCGGGTGTATATGCCAATCCCACCACGCTGATGTCAGCGGAGGTTATTCGCAGCGTGCCCGGCTTGCGCGCGATCTGCAATATGGCGGTCGGCTATAACAACATCGATGTGGCTGCAGCGACTGCTGCGGGCATCATGGTCACCAATACACCGGATGTGCTGAACGAAACGACCGCTGATTTTGGCTGGACGCTGCTGATGGCGACCGCGCGTCGTGTGACCGAGTCCGAGCATTTTCTGCGCGCAGGTCTGTGGAAGAAATGGTCGTATGACGCCTTCATGGGCGTCGATGTGCACGGCAGCACGCTGGGCATCATCGGCATGGGGCGCATCGGTCAGGCCATCGCCCGTCGGTCGATGGGCTTCAATATGAAGGTCATTTACAACAATCGCTCGCGTCTTGCCCCCGAACTCGAAGCCGAGGCGAACAATGCGCGGCATGTCAGCCGTGAAGAACTGTTGCGCAACGCGGACCATGTCGTTCTGGTGCTGCCTTATTCGAAAGAATCGCATCATCTGATAGGTGCTGCCGAGCTGGCGATGATGAAACCGACCGCGACGTTGATTAACATCGCGCGCGGCGGTATCGTCGATGATGCTGCATTGATTGATGCACTCAAAGCCGGAACAATTGCGGCTGCGGGCCTGGATGTTTTCGAGAATGAACCCGCGTTCAATCCCGACTTTCTGAGCCTCAGCAACGTGGTGCTGACGCCGCATATTGGCAGCGCGTCCGGTCCGACACGTCGCGCGATGGCTGACTGTGCGGCAACCAATCTGGTCGCTGCGCTGTCAGGTCATCGACCACCCAATTTACTGAACCCCGAAGTATTCCAACAACAATAACGACACCCGAGAGGGCAGGAGATCCGCATGGCCGACTTCACGATTGTTCAGCAGCACAGCTTGTCCATGGAGGACGCCCGTGCTGCCGCACAAAAAGTGGCAGACCAGATGGCCGTTGATTATGAAATGACGCATCAGTGGGTGGGTGACGTGCTTGAATTCAAGCGCAGTGGTTTCTCCGGCACGCTCGCGCTGACCGAGGGCAGCGCTCAGCTGGATGTCTCGCTGGGCTTCATGCTGCGGGGTTTTGCCAAGAAGATTGAAGAGCAGGTGTCGAAAAACATGCACAAGCTGTTTTGTGGCGACGATGCTGACAAGGATGCCGCCTGATTCCGAAGCGGATTTTCCGGATTCATGTGCCGGTATCTGAGCCTGCGGGTGGCCGCAACGGTCCCGCAGGCGCGTGAAACTTAAACTTCCAGTAGTTCCACATCGAAAATCAGTGTTGCGTGCGGTGGTATCACACCGCCTGCGCCACGTGCGCCGTATCCCAGTGCTGACGGTATCACCAGACGGCGCTTACCACCCACCTTCATACCCTGGACGCCCTGATCCCAGCCCTGAATCACTTGCCCGGCGCCCAGTGAAAACTCGAAAGGTTCGTCACGGTCCACGCTGGAATCGAATTTCTCACCCGGAGTGCCGTCGTCATTTTGCAGCCAGCCGGTGTAGTGCACCGAAACAAACTGGCCTGCTGCGGCTTCGGCGCCATCGCCGATGGTCAGGTCTTCGTATTGCAGGCCAGTGGCCGTCATGATCAGGGACATGGTCTTTCCTTCGTTCGTGGTCAACAAGAGCCGCACATTCTATCAGCCACTTCAATCTTATAATGTCGAGCAGTCATGACACCTCTGTTCACTTCCCTGTTTCGGGCACTTTTCTCGCAGCTGCATATTCGCATGCTGTTCCTCACGCTATTGCCCCTGGTGATTGGTCTGGTGCTGTGGGGACTGCTGCTGTGGCAGGGACTGCAACCGCTGATTGACCAGATACATCAGTGGTTCTCGCAATATGCGCTGTTTCAGACGGTGGGCTCCACACTCGATGCCTGGGGCCTGTCAGCGATTCGCAGCGTGATGGTGCCGCTGCTGGCGATGTGGCTTTTACTGCCGCTGATGATCCTGAGCGCTCTGGTGTTGGTGAGCGCGCTGGCAATGCCCGCGATCGGACGTCATGTCGCCCTGCATCACTACCCTCAGCTTGAAATGCGTCATGGCGGATCATTCGCGGGTAGTTTGTGGATTTCCGTATCGTCGTTCATTCTGTTTCTGGCGATCTGGCTGGTGACGCTGCCGCTGAATCTGGTGCCTCTGTTCGCTCTGTTCATTCAGCCCTTGCTGTGGGGCTGGCTGACGAGTCGGGTGATGGCCTATGATGCGCTGGCCGATTTTGCCGATCACGAAGAACGTCGTGCCATACTGGCCCGGCAGCGCTGGCCCTTGCTGGCCATTGGTGTGGCGACGGGTAGTCTGGGTGCTATACCGGGTCTGCTCTGGCTGGGTGGCGTGATATCGGTGATTCTGTTTCCGCTGCTGGCAGCGCTGGCAATCTGGCTTTACCTGCTGGTTTTTGTGTTCAGCGGCCTGTGGTTCCAGCATTACTGTCTCGATGCACTGGCCCGCCTGCGCAGCACACCCCTGTCTGCCGATCATCCCGGCCGCATTATCGATATCAATTAAAACCTCTGAACGGGTCATCCATGAGTTTTGGCATCATCATTATTGGCGATGAAATTTTGTCGGGTAAACGGACCGACAAGCATCTGGCGAAAATCATCGAGTTATTGTCGGCGCGCGGTTTGAGTCTGTCATGGGCCGAGTATCTGGGTGATGATCCGGCGCGCATTACCGACACGCTCCGACGCACGATGGCAACGACCGATATTGTTTTTTCCTGCGGCGGTATTGGTGCCACGCCCGACGATCACACGCGACAATGCGCCGCAGCAGCACTGGGTGTGCCACTGGTACTGCACCCGGAGGCCAAAGAAAAAATCCGCGAGCGCATTCGCGATATGGCGCTTGAGTCCGGTGCCGAGCCGGATTTCGACAAGCCGGACAATCTGCATCGGCTGAAGATGGGTGAGTTTCCGCAGGGTGCGGACATTATTCCCAATAGCTTCAACAAAATTCCCGGATTCTCGGTGCGAAATGCACAGGGTGGTGTGCATTATTTTCTGCCCGGCTTTCCGGTGATGGCAGAGCCCATGATGAACTGGGCGCTCGATACCCATCATGCAGATCTCTTTCATCAGTTCGCTTACACCGAAAAATCCGTGATCGTTCACGATGGCATCGAATCCACGCTGACGCCGCTGATGGAAGCGCTCGAATCTGAATTTCCAGGCATTCGTGTCTTCAGTCTGCCGAGTGTGGGTGATGGCACACGCCGACGACATATCGAGCTCGGCGTCAAGGGCGAGCCCGAACTTGTTGAAAGGGCTTACGCACGCATGCTGACGGGCCTGGATTTGCTGAAGCAGGAATACGCCTCCAACTGATACGGACGGATCAGGAAGCTGCCTTGCCCTGATCAAGCAAGCCTTGCTTGCGTATGAAAGCGATCACCTCATCCACACCATCGCCTTTGCGCAGATTGGTAAACACGAAAGGACGATCGCCCCGCATTTTCTTCGCATCGCTGGCCATCACGTCCAGGTTGGCACCCACGTGTGGTGCGAGGTCGGTTTTGTTAATAATCAGCAGATCGGAACGTGTGATGCCGGGTCCGCCCTTGCGCGGAATTTTTTCCCCGCCCGCCACATCAATGACATAGATAGTCAGGTCCGATAGCTCCGGACTGAAGGTGGCTGCCAGATTATCTCCGCCTGATTCAACCAGAATCAGATCCAGTTCAGGGAAGTCTGCGCTCATCCGGGCAATCGCTTCGAGATTGATCGATGCGTCTTCCCGGATCGCTGTGTGCGGACAGCCCCCGGTTTCCACACCCATCAGCCGTTCCGAGGGTAGTGCGTCGGCGCGCAGCAGAATCTCCATGTCTTCTTTGGTATAGATGTCATTGGTGATGACCGCCATTTCGTAAGTGTCGCGCATCTGCTTGCACAGCATCTCGCACAAGGCGGTTTTGCCGGAGCCGACGGGGCCGCCGATACCGACGCGCAGAGGATTGGAAGTAGTCATGGTGTTGGATAAGATGAAGGAAAATTCAGGATCGGTAGAGCCGGCTGTACTGGACTTCGTGCTGCATCGACAGCAAAGAAAGTCCGGGACACCAGTTGGATAGTTCATCATCGGCCAGCGTACGCGCTGTGATGGCAGCTGCCTCAATGGCCGGCGTCAGCGAGAGCAGCAGGCGCTGGCCTGCCACCTGACCCAGCGGCACAGACTTGACACAGGCAAGCACCTGATTCTCTGCCCACGAAAACAGCATGCCCAGCAGCGCCGATTCGGCAGGGATGTGCAGCGCAACGCTCGCTGCTGCCAGTGCTGTGGGGAAGGGAATGTCCGTCGTTTGATGAAGCAAAGTCAGCAATGCCTTGTCGTCCGGTGCAAGATCGGCGACCAGTTTCGAGAGTGAATAACCCATTTGTATGGTCTCCGCGCGAAACTCGGCGCTGTCACGCGACGCAATGAAATAGTCGGTCCAGTAAGCGACGGCTTCGGTATCGCGCGCTGTGAAAGCGTGTATCAGTCGCCAGGTCACCGGCGCTTCAAATCGTGCGACGACATCTTCCAGCATCTCCCTGATCCAGATCTGCGCACTGCGTTCGTCATGCACGAGCCCATGCGCCATTGCCGTCTCCAGTCCTTGCGAATAACTGTACGCGCCTACCGGCAACGACGGACTCGCGAGTTGCATCAAATGAAGCAGGTGCGTGGCTTGCATCGTCATGCCTTGTCGCCGGGCCGGTGGATTTTTTGTCGTAGCGGAATCGGCGCCAGCGGATGCTGCCCATGGCCATCATGATGGTGATGACCACCATAGGCACCGGATTCTGGTTCGAAGGGAGCTTGTTCATCGGTCACGCTGGCCCCCAAGCCAATGAGCATGTCTTTCAACACCGGGTCGCGACGTATGCGCAGAAAGCCGTCGCCGACTTCAGCTTGCGTGTGACGATTACCCAAATGGAAAGCGCAACGGAGCAGTGCCTGACTGCCATCACAGGTGACACGGCACGTCGCTTCGGTGGCAGCCGTGATTTTGATGATTCGACCATCATCGCCTTTGAGCAGATCGCCATGCCTGAGCACGGTGCCGCGTACGGTGAACAGGGCGACTTCTTCGCCGGAGATCAGGGTCGCACGCAGGCGGCTTTTTTCGCGTAACTCGTAAGGCAGAACGAGCTCGCCATCAATCCGTTCAGCGTGAGAGACTTTGGTGTGCAGTGTCAGCATTTTTTTGCAAATAATGGAAGGAATTCGTCGTTCATTGATCAGAACAGGAAATAGCGCTGCGCCATTGGCAACACACTGGCCGGCTGGCAAACCAGCAACTGACCATCGGCACGCACTTCATATGTTTCGGCATCTACTTCCATCTGCGGCACGTAGTCGTTGTGAATCATGTCCGATTTTCTGAGGCTGCGCGTGTTTTTGACTGCGGCTACCGGCTTGTTCAGTTTGAGTGTATCGCCGATGCCGGCGTCGTAAGCTGCCTGCGACACGAAGGTAAACGAGGTTCGCAGCCCGCCGCCGTAAGCGCCAAACATCATCCGGTAATGCACCGGCTGTGGCGTGGGTATCGATGCGTTCGGATCACCCATCTGAGCTGCGGCGATCATGCCGCTTTTGAGAATCATCGAGGGCTTCACGCCGAAGAACGCAGGTTTCCAGAGCACGATGTCAGCGATTTTGCCGACTTCGAGCGAACCGACCATGTGCGACACGCCATGCGTGATCGCCGGATTGATGGTGTACTTGGCGATGTAGCGTTTTGCCCTGAAGTTGTCATGACGTGCACTGTCTTCTTTCAGCGTGCCGCGCTGCTCTTTCATCTTGTGGGCAGTCTGCCAGGTCCTCAGGATCACCTCGCCAACCCTACCCATCGCTTGTGAATCAGAGGACATCATCGAGATGGCGCCCAGATCATGCAGTATGTCTTCGGCGGCAATCGTTTCACGTCGTATGCGTGATTCAGCGAAGGCGATGTCTTCGGTGATCGCCGGATCGAGGTGATGGCAAACCATCAGCATATCCAGATGCTCATCAAGCGTATTGATCGTGTAGGGGCGGGTCGGATTGGTCGATGAAGGCAATACATTGGCCTGACCAATGGCCGCAATGATGTCTGGTGCATGACCACCACCGGCGCCTTCGGTGTGAAAGGTATGAATGGTGCGGTCTTTGAAAGCAGCCAGCGTGTGTTCCAGGAAGCCGCCTTCGTTCAGCGTATCGGTGTGAATCGCGACCTGAACATCCATTTTGTCGGCGACCGTCAGGCAGTTGTCGATCGCGGCTGGCGTGCTGCCCCAGTCTTCATGCAGCTTCAGGCCGATCACGCCGGCACGAATCTGTTCTTCCAGCGGCAAAGGAAGGCTGACATTGCCTTTGCCCAGAAATCCGAGATTCATCGGAAAGGCATCAGCCGCCGCCAGCATTGCGTGAATATGCCAGGGGCCGGGTGTGCAGGTGGTGGCGGCCGTGCCGACGGCGGGTCCGGTACCGCCGCCGATCATGGTGGTTACGCCCGACATCAGCGCTTCTTCGATTTGCTGAGGGCAGATGAAGTGAATGTGCGAATCGATACCACCCGCAGTCACGATCATGCCTTCACCGGCGATGATTTCAGTGGCACCACCAATGACTACCGTGACATCGGGTTGGATGTCGGGGTTGCCTGCTTTGCCGATGCCGGCGATGCGTCCGGACTTGATGCCGATGTCAGCTTTGACGATGCCCCAGTGATCGAGGATGACGGCATTGGTGATCACGGTATCCATCACCTCGGCATGCGCTCGCTGCGACTGACCCATGCCGTCGCGGATCACTTTACCGCCGCCGAATTTCACTTCTTCGCCGTAGGTGGTGTAATCCTTCTCAACCTCGATGAAGAGTGATGTATCGGCCAGGCGAATACGGTCACCGGTCGTCGGCCCGAACATTTCTGCATATGCTTTTCGCGAAATCGTACTCATGGAGCCACCTTTGCGAGTTCACCCATCACTTTGCCGTTGAAGCCATAGACCTTACGTTCACCGGCGAGCGCGACCAGCTCGATCGTACGCTCCTGACCGGGTTCGAAACGAACGGCGGTACCGGCTGCGATATGCAGTCGCATGCCATAGGCCGCCGCGCGATCGAACTGCAGTGCAGGATTGGTTTCGTAAAAATGAAAATGTGAACCGACCTGAATAGGGCGATCGCCGCTGTTGGCGACTTTGAGTGTGCGCGTCTCGCGGCCGACATTGAGTGCAATGTCGCCCTCTTCTATCAGCATTTCACCTGGAATCATCTGGGTCTCCGTTATCTTTGCTGGCGGGTTCAGGGAATTGGATGATGGACAGTCACCAGCTTGGT
>JACCDX010053159.1_pt1 | contig 57363 bp, 65 predicted proteins | sample 7449681 | NCBI WGS metagenome assembly JACCDX01 (sample SAMN15323450, study PRJNA562643) | freshwater metagenome | isolation source: river surface water | place: USA:Blue River Watershed | collected 2017-08-18
CTGCTCATTTGATGTGACTCTCAAACGCAGGCTTGAAGTCATTGAGCTCATGCGGCTGCAGTCCAACCTCTGTTGAGATAGCCACATCTTTCCAGCGCTTGACCGCTGTGGTCACTTCTTCAAGGATGGATTGCGCATGTGGCTTGGACAATTCAAAGCGGGCGGCTTGATCCAGCAGTTGTTGGATCGAGGTGATCGGACCGCTGTCTTCACTGAGCCAGGTTTTGGATTCCGGATCCTTGTCGGGAAAAGGGTTCAGATCAAACGCAGGGGCTAGCCGCCACTGGTTGTTGCCGCTGTACAGGAACCCGATGTTCTGCAGGTGATCATCCACGTTCGTGATCAGGTGGTTGAACACCAATCGTCTCCACAATTGCCTGGCGTCATCGATGAAGTTCTCGCACTTGGAACGCATTACATCGATGATCTCCGTGTACGAATGTTCATCGTCGCGGTTGGCTTGCAACAGCGTTGCACCTGAGATATAGGGGATACGGTTTTGTTCAGGCGTGCGGTCAAAGCGGCGAATCATGGCAACCGGCTGGTCCTGAACCATCACGATGCGTGCTTGCGCGGTATCAATGCCTGCCAGTTGGGCTAGCCTTAATGCCAGCACCTCACCACGTGTGACAGCACGCTCATCGTTCACGCTGGGAAACTTGCCCAGTGACAAAGCGCCATTTGAATCCATGATGGTGCATTTGGGGCGCATACCTCCAAGGGATGTTCCTTTGCCCTGAAGGTAGGCCAAGTCTTCGGCCGTTTCTTTGCTGACTTCCACCGCACGGGATGCAAGGAGGATTTTTTCCAGCTCCAGAAACGCAGGTGTTGACCGAGCGCCATCGGCCACGCTGCGCAGATAGTGCCCGCTTTCATCTCGCAGTCGCAGTGCGCCCACCCGGCTGAAATCATCCACGCAAGCGAGGTAGTCCGCTTCGGTCAGTGGCCCCAGCGATGCATCTTTGGCACGAGCCTTGGCATGTGCGCGTGCGATCACCCGCCGTCCCCACGCGTCAGGTTCGGTATCGGCCAAGGCCAAGAAGAAGCACGTGTCGTTCTTGGTGGGGGGCTTGCGAAGTTGGTAGCCGCTTTGGCGGATGAGGTCGGGTGAGACATCAAAGAACTGCGCATCTGCCAGCCATTCGTCGCTGTAGGCGAATTGAGAAAACTCCCGTTGACCGTCCTTGACGAAGATGAGCCGCCCCAGCGGCTTTTCTGCCTTGCCCAGAAAGACATCCATCTGGGTGCGCGTTGGAGCCGGTCTGGCGGTGGGTTTGGCAGCAGGTTTTGTGGCCATCAGAACGCTCCAGATTCGGGTGATTTGCGGGACTTGCGCACCCGCTGGGGCAATTTTTCATCCATCAGCGTCAGGCCGATGGTGTCTTGAGGCGTGTCGAGCAACTGATTGAGCTTGTCCAGCTCCCCGAACACCTGCAAGGCCCTGGCAAGGTGAACCATGGCGGTCCCTGGGTGGCCAGCTTCCATTCGCCGCACGGTATGGGCAGACGCGCCGATCCGTTCAGCAAGATCTTCCTGTGTCAGGTGTCTGCGCCGACGGGCAAGCGAAATTGCCTGACCGAGTCGGGTCAGGCTGCGTGCAACTGGCAATGGTGGTGGGGATAGAGATTTCATTTAAGGCGCATTTTATGGCGCTTTAAAAATTTTAGCAACACATATATAAGTGTTTATTTTCATGAATGCATGAATTTACTTTGCTATTGCAGGTGCTCCATGCAAAGCGCCAAGCTCATCAGACACCTGGTCAGAATTTAGGAACTGGAGATATCACCAAAGTTCCTTAGTCAGTTCCCCATTTGTGCATTGCTGAGTTAATTTACTCAGTGGTTAATCTTGCATCGAAGACTGATCGCGGTGAATATTCAGATATTCACCGTAAAAAATGCGGTGAATGACTTGTTTTTACAGAGATTTGGGTGTTTAATTGCCGCATGAATAGCGGAGAAAAACTCTACATATGGCAGGCCGACGGCTGGCCCAATTGGCGCTACGACCTGTCAATTCTGGCTGGTTTGTTGGCGAATGTCAGCCGTTGTCAAGGTGCATTGCTGGGTCGTTTGGCAGACGTAGGACTGGCATTGCGCGACCAAGCCAGCCTTGCCGCGCTGACAGAAGATGTGGTCAAGACCAGTGAAATTGAAGGCGAAGTGCTCAATGTTGAGTCTGTGCGTTCGTCCATCGCACGCCGTCTGGGCGTGGACATTGGCGCAGTTGCACCGGTGGATCGGCACATTGAAGGCGTGGTTGAGATGGTGCTTGACGCCACCACACGCAGTAGCGAATCACTGACTTCCGATCGACTGTTCGGTTGGCATGCAGCACTGTTTCCAACCGGGTACTCCGGCATGAGCAAAATCACGGTCGGCCAGTGGCGTGATGATGCGGATGGGCCGATGCAAGTTGTCTCTGGCCCAGCCGGCCGGCGCAAGGTCCACTTTCAGGCGCCACCAGCGAATGGTTTGCCTGACGAAATGAAGCGCTTTCTCTTCTGGGCCAATGAGGAAACGGGCGAGCCGCTACTCATCAAAGCGGGCTTGGCGCATCTGTGGTTCGTGACCATGCACCCATTTGACGATGGCAACGGTCGCATCGCCCGAGCGGTGGGAGACCTGTTTCTTGCACGCGCCGATGGCAGTCCGCAGCGTTTTTACAGCCTTTCAGCACAAATTCAACGGGATCGCCGGGACTACTACGAGGTGCTCGAACGCACACAAAAAGGCACGCTCGATGTCACCGGTTGGCTGTCGTGGTTCCTTGGTACATTGGCGCGCGCTTTGGACAGTGCGCAAACCACACTGGATGCGGTGCTGGTCAAGGCTCGCTTTTGGCAACGGTGGGCAGGCACGTCACTGAACGAGCGGCAGGTGAAACTGATCAACCGTTTGCTCGATGGCTTCGAAGGCAAACTTACCAGCAGCAAATGGGCCGCCATTGCCAAATGCTCGCCCGACTCCGCATTGCGCGATATCACCCAGTTGCTGGAGCAGGGGGTGCTCAAGAAAGCCCCTGGTGGCGGGCGCAGCACGAGCTATGAGCTGTCAGATTGAATCTGACCGAATCGGCAAAAGAAAACCACAGTGCCGAGGAGATATCCGATCCGGATGTGTGGACGTCGGTTCAATTCCGAGTGCCGGATTTGAAGGCGTTACAAAGAAGTGCATTGACTCTGCGGCGTGTGATCATGTCGCCGAACTTGTCGACCGCCCGTAGAAGTTCGGTGCGATTGAGGTAGAGTCAGGAATGAGTGGTCACGAATCCTCGGATCAACTCTTCCACGACTTTTGCTGCAGGCCCGTCAATACAGCCAGAGCGGTTCATACCAGACCACAGCGGAGTAAATGCATCGAGTCCGATGGACTCTGACTTTGAGCGCAGAGGTGACATCGCATTGGCTGCGTTTGGGAACGGCGGCGCGAACTTGTTCACGGGCCCCAGTTCTTGGATAGCGCGGTTGATCAACCCACGGGCCAATCCACCTGAGAAAAGGTTCGTCAACTCGGTCGGTGCATTGACGTCGCGTAGCCTAGCCCGGTGATTTGGCCCTGTCAGGGCTTCGGTGCACAACAAGAATGATGTGCCTACTTGGACGCCCGATGATCCCCGCGCCATCGCAGCCTCAACACCAGAAGCATCGGCGATTCCACCGGCCGCAATGGCGGGGATGCTTATCTTTCCAGCCACTGCATCTAGCAGGGTGATCGTGGTGGATTGAAGACGGATGTCATAGTCCAGGAAATGACCTCGGTGGCCTCCTGCTTCAAGGCCCTGAAGGATCACCCCGTCGGCACCATTTTCCTGCAGCCAGAGGGCCTCGCGCAGTGTGGTTGCCGAAGATGCAACGAAAGCGCCTCGTGCTTTTATGGGGGCAAGAAGTCCCTTGTCTGGTAACCCGAAATGGAAGCTCACCATCGTGGGGCGAAATTCTTCGAGGACTTCTGCAATTTGTGCGTCGAATGGACGTCGCCCGCCAGATGTAGGTATTTGATGGGCATCAATAGCCAACTCAGTGTAGTAGGGCTTCAGAATTGCGCGCCATTTTTCTTCAATCTCGGCGTTGGACGGCGGAGGCCGGTGGCTGAAGAAGTTTACGTTGTAGGGTAATTTACTGTCTTGCAACACGCGCAGTTTCGTTCGTAAACTGACCGCATCGAGCATGGCGGCTGGCAATGATCCGAGCGCTCCTGCAGCGCTTACTGCAAGTGCTAAACGCTCGTCCTGCACACCGGCCATGGGCGCTTGGATTAAAGGGTAGCGAGTCCCCCAAATTCTTGCGAGAGTCATATTTAACCTCCTGGTAGCGATCAGTTGTTTTGAGATGTTGGGTTCTGCAGCAGCTCTTCCAGTGAGCCTGCTTGAATGTCTTTCACAAATATGCAGACGTGTATTGTGTGATGGCCTGAAAGCGAGTACATTAGCATCGTTGCAGCAGTTTTTTGCTTTCCCAAAGTGCAGCCAGGTTCGATCTGGGCAGCGGTACCCCAAAACCGCACACCTCCACTGCACCACCTTCACGTGGCCTCATTCAGTGGTCTGACTTTTCCCTAGGTAAGCTTCACTCGCGCGATCTTTACGCGATCGTTATTGTCCATGCGCCGTCGCAGTCCATGACGGCATGGATCTGGGCCAAACGAGCCCGAACATCACTGTTTTAAATGTCATTTGCTACTACTCATCCATTTGCCGTCGGCAAATTTCGAATCACACCCCTGAGCCGATCGCACGGCGCAGGTCAACACACTGCGCTTCTCTCGATCCGAAGAGGCGAGGGCAGCCAAACGCATGATCGTGTCTACACCTTCAAACCTGAGTTCAAAACCCAGGACAGCGCCCTGATGTACGCGGCAGCACAAGGCCGTTACTGGCTGCTGAACCCTGCCTCTCTGTCGTAACCCTGTCCATTTCAAGGAAGTCACATGGCGAAAGAAGAACTGATCGAGATGCAGGGCAAGGTCGACGAAATGCTGCCTGACACGCGCTATCGCGTGACCTTGGATAACGGCCACCAGTTGATCGCCTACACCGGGGGCAAGATGCGCAAGCACAAAATTCGCATCCTGGCGGGCGACCACGTCACATTAGAAATGTCGCCTTATGACCTGAGCAAAGGGCGCATTACTTTCCGTCACATCGAAAATCGCCAACCCCGCGCTGCGGGCGCGCCTGCGTTCAAACACAAACGCTGATTTTTTGAGCAACCTGTTTTTAACCTGCGCCCCAACATTGAGCAGGGCGCTTTTTTTGAAAGGCTCCAAATGAGCAACAAACTTTATGTCGGCAACCTGTCTTACTCGGTTCGCGATGACGATCTTCGGCAACAGTTTTCTTCCTTCGGACATGTTCAGTCCGCCAAGGTCATGATGGAACGTGACACGGGTCGCTCCAAGGGCTTCGGGTTTGTGGAGATGTCCAGCAGCGAGGAGGCTGAAGCAGCCATTCGTGGCATGAACGGTCAGAACATGGGTGGTCGTGACCTGACCGTGAACATCGCCCGTCCGATGGAGGCGCGCCCCCCGCGCAGCGGCGGCCACGGCGGTGGTTACGGTGACTCCCGCCGCAGCAACTATTGATGCTTCGCGGATGATTGAGAAGAGCCAGCACACGCTGGCTTTTTTCATTTTTGCGCCTTGTCTGCCTCACGATGTAAACAGGAGGCGTAACTTGATGGCGACCGCAGTCGCCTGTCTGAAGTAAAGAGCCTATGATTGTTCTGATGCCAGTGAATCTGAACGCTTAACGAACGGAGAAATCATGCTGAATCTTGTCGGGAAACGCATCATGGTGACGCAAGCATCGGACTTCATGGGGCCAGCGATCTGCCAAGAGCTTCAAGCGTGTGGTTCTGAAGTGGTTGCTGATCACCGCTTTCCCATCGAGTCACAGGACGCACAGTTGCTGATTGATGCCGCAGGTCCGCTGGATGTGCTGGTCATCAACCTGGCATTGCCAGCGCCATCCACCCCTGTCACTCAGATCGAGGAGGAGGAGTGGGAGCGAGTTTTTGCCATCATGGTCAACCCATTGCCCCGTCTTGTGCGAGCGGTCGTTCCAGGGATGAAAGCCAGGGGCGGCGGCAAAATCATTGTCATGGGCAGTGCCTCAGCGCTGCGGGGTATGAAGCGCGCCGCGAGTTACAGCGCAGCGCGTGGTGCGCAACTCGCCTTTGTTCAAGCCGCAGGAGTGGAGCTGGCATCTGACAATATCCAGCTCAATGCTGTGGCGCAGAATTTTGTGGATAACCCGACTTATTTTCCTGCAGAGGTACAAGCCAACCCGCGCTTCCAGGAGCGACTCAAACGCGAAGTCCCCTTGGGCCGACTGGTCAGAGCCGATGAGGATGCAAAATTTGTGGCTTATTTATGCAGCGACGCTGCGAGCTGCTTTGTTGGGCAGGTCTTTCCAATGTCAGGGGGATGGGCCGTTCGTTGATCAAAAATGCGGTGGATGATTGAAGTTTCGCGCGAAATCAATTTTCTTTCCTATGTGGCCTACACCGCAGATGCCACGTGCATGATGGGAGACACTGCCTCTTTATCTTTCACGGGCAGGAGTTCAAGATAATTGGCAGCAAATCAAATTGGCGCAGGCTGTGCGCAAGCGCTTTGTGGTCCCTGATGCTGCCTGTGTCGGCTCAAACTCAGGTTGGGATCTCCATCGGCATCCACCAGCCTGGGGTTTATGGCCGGATTGACATCGGTAACTTTCCTCCACCGCCCGTCGTTTACCCACACCCCATGGTGATCACCCCATCGCCTGTGGCGATGTACCAGAAGCCAATTTATTTGTACGTGCCACCGGGTCAGGCAAACCAATGGGACAAGCACTGCAGTCGCTACAACGCTTGCGGACAGCCGGTCTATTTTGTTCAGGAGGATTGGGTCAGAGAGCGTTATGAGGAAAGCCACAGGTCGCCTGGGCGTGAGAAACCGGGACGTGGACCCGACAAGCGAAAGTCCCGGAACGTCGGCCGCGAGGATTGAGCGAAATCCGTTATTTGCTGAATGCACCGACAGGTCAGCATGCGCCAACAGCTTGTTTGTGCGTTTGTGCCTGACGCGCGATGGCTTCCCGCGCTTCGTCCGACAACCTGTTCAGGTTCTTCAACTGCATCGCCATGCGTGAGTTGTTTGACAACGCTTCGGCGTGCTGATTGAGGTAGTCCCAATACAAGGTGGTGAATGGGCAAGCGTTCTCGCCGACGGACTGCCCAGGCTCATAGCGACATCCCTTGCAGTGATTGCTCATGCGATCAATGTACTTTCCGCTTGCAATGTAGGGTTTGCTGGCCATCAGGCCAGCATCGGCAAATTGACTCATGCCCAGCGTGTTGGGCAATTCAACCCATTCCACCGCGTCAACGTAAACACCCAAATACCAGGCATGTACTGCTTGCGGGCGAACGCCCAGCAGCAAAGCGTAAAGACCCGTGACCATGAGACGCTGGATGTGGTGTGCATAACCATGTGTCAGTGTTTGTGTGAGGGCGTCGCGTAAGCAGGCCATCTCGGTGTCCCCAGTCCAGTAAAACGCTGGCAACGCTGCCTGTGCATTCATCGCATTGCGCTCCAAGTAATCGGGCATCTGGGTCCAGTAAATGCCTCGTACGTATTCTCGCCACCCCAATATCTGGCGTACAAAGCCTTCGACCAATGCCAACGGCGCGTGCCCTTGGTGGTAAGCATCGATAGCCGCTTGAATCACTTCCCGCGGATTGAGCAGTTTGAGGTTCAAAGCGCAAGACAAGTGTGAGTGGTAGAGCCAGGCTTCGCCTTCCCACATCGCGTCCTGGTACACACCGAAATGCGCAAGCCGGTGTGCGATGAATGCTTCCAGCGCTTGCAAGGCCTGCGCGCGGGTCACAAGCCAGCCCATGGACGACAGCTCACCTGGGTGGCCGGCAAGTTGGCGGTTAACCAGAGCCATGACTTCCAGGCTCATGCTGTCGGGCTCAAAGCGCACAGGCGCAGGCAGCATGCCAGGCCCTTGGACACCAAAACTGTTTCGGTTGTCCGTGTCGAAATTCCAGCGTCCTCCTTCAGGCTGGCGCCCATTCATCAAAATTCCTGTCTTCTGACGCAGTTCGCGATAGAAGAACTCCAGACGCAATTGCTTGCGAGTTGCCGCATGTTTCTGAAAATCCCTTACCGTGCAAAAGAAGTGGGTGTCATCCCGGATTTCCAGCGACAGGCCATGCTGTTGTGCCACCCCGCGCAGGGACTGGAGAACACGCCAGTCACCCGGGGCCGTCATGACCAGATGCGAAGGCTTGACCTGCTGGATGGCTTTGGCCAATTCACCAGCCAGTGTGCCCGTGTTGTCTGGGTCATCCAGCCGTGCGTACATCAGTCGCAAACCACGCTCTTTCAGTTGAAGCGCAAAGTGGCGCATCGCGCTCAGAAAGACGGCCGTGCGCTGTTTGGAGGAGAGGATGTGGGTGGATTCTTCCAGAACTTCGGCCATCCATACGGTGTCGTGCACCGGGTCGATGTCACTCAACGCCGTGCTATTTTCGTCCAGTTGATCACCCAAGACGAGGATGAGTCTTGGTTGGCCTGCGCTGCTCATCACTGCGCAAGGTCTTTGGATTTGCCTTTCCGGCATGCCTGCGAGCAGTAAAGCACCTGCGTCCAGTTGCGGGCCCAGGCTTTTCGCCAGGTCATCTCCCGTCCACAGGCTTTGCAGGGTTTACTTGGCAGGTATTGTTTGTTGCCTTTGAATCCGGATTTCATGGTCAAGTCCTTCGCGTGAAGGACAGTGTGACATCGCCCAGATGAACGCCCAGTTTGGTCATCCGTGCCTTGTTCAACATGACCCGGTCGTTCATGAGGAACATCCAGTCGTCCATCTGAACTTCGAGGATGCGGCCGTTCACTGGCAGCGCCAGGGTATAGCGCCAGTGAAAGGCATTGCCTTGGACCTCACCTTGGGCCACGCCCACCACATCGGCTGCCGTGCCAGTGAATCGACCCTGGCTTTGGTCTTGCAATGTCCAGATGCGTTTTTCCTTGCTTCCATCCGCATAGACAAAGTCCTCGTCCAGAATGCCCTTTGAGTCTTGCCACTGGCAAGCCATTTCCACGGTGAAGCGCTTCACGACTTTGCCGTTGCGGTCGGTGAACAGGCCCCAAGCGTCCACGATGCCGTTGAAGTAAGTGGGCAGGTTCAATGCCGGTTTTTCTGATGCGTAGTCGCCCACGCTGGGACTGGCACAGCCCGTCAGGCCGGCGGCAAACGAAGGGATGGCCAAGCCACCCAGCAGCAGGGATCGTCGATGGATCATGGGAATACTTCGGAGGATTGGGAAAATTTCTGCGCCATGTTAACCATGACGGGCAGGCAAATCATCCAGGCCAATGCCAGAACGAGCAGAGGGATCCAGGAGATACTGAATTCGGCGGCACCCAGTTGTGCGCCGGCGTAATAGGTGGAGGGACCGAAAACCATGCCAAGAGCGGCATGGTATCTGCTGGGCATGCGTTGAAGAAAACTCAAAGAAGACGAAAGCGTCAGCGCAAACAAAAACCACAGACTCCAGGTCCAGAAGGGGCTCAGTGGTTCCAGTGCGTGGCCATGGAATTGAATGACCGACAGGGCCTGAAGCGATGAGTCCACCAGGATGCCCAGACCCATGGCCCAACATCCTGTCTTGAATTCCACAAAGGGCGCGCGGGATAGGGCCAAATGGATGACCGCCAGGATCACACACAGCCCCAAGGCAAAACCTTGAAATTCATGCCTGATGCTCAAGACGCACATCCACCATGCAGTCTGGAATCCAATGGCATTGATCAGGCGATACATCCGAAAATTCTAGATGCCAGAGACAACCTTTGTGTGGCCGTGGATATCCAAATCCGGTACAACCCAGTGACTTGAAATCCATGTCCAGCGCAGCTTCTTTCTCTTCACACCAGATCGCCCCGGATTCACTGGCTTCCTTGCCACGAACGTGTGGCGTTTATGTTTTTTGGGGAGAAGGCAAATTGCCGCTCTACATCGGCAAGAGCGTGGATATCCGCCAGCGGGTCTTGGCCCATTTGCGTGCTGACGATGAAGTCAACATGGTGGCGCAGGCTCGGCGAGTCGATTTCATCGAGACGGCAGGGGAGTTGGGGCCCTGCTGCTCGAAGCCCGACTTATCAAGGCGCACAGTCCCATCTTCAATATCCGTTTACGACGTCTTCGAAACTTGTGCTCGATTCGCTTGAGGGCGCAACCGCAGGGTTGGGTGCCCGAGATCGTCTCTGGCAAAGAGGTGCTGCTGGGGCAGACGGATGGACTTTACGGTTTGTTCAGCTCAGTGCATGCGGCCCAATCCAAGTTGCGTGAATTGGCGGACACGCACCGCTTGTGCCTGGGTTTGCTGGGGCTGGAGAAGATCGGTTCGCGCGGTTGTTTTGGCTTGCAGGTGAAAACCTGTCTGGGGGCCTGTATCGGGCGCGAGTTGCCAGGTGCACACAGCCAGCGTTTGACGGACGCCTTGCTGGATTTACGCGTGCATGTCTGGCCTTACCCTGATGCGGTCGATGTGGTCGAGCAAAAGGGGGCATGGATTCAGCGCCATCGCATTCAGCACTGGCGACATTTGCACACCTGGTGCTCCAGAACACACAAAACAACCCGACATGAGGCGCATGGATTTGACCTTGATATCTACAAAATTTTGCTGAAACCCATCATGATGGGGCCACAAAGCATCAACTTAGCCAACCCTGGGCCATATGTGTGTACAGAGGTATTCCCACCAGGATATTGAATGGAAACGTTATTCCCAGGGAGAGTCCGATGTAAATGGATGGCTGTGCTTCGGGGATCGCATAGCGCAGCACGGCTGGAACCGCAATGTAGGAAGCACTCGCGGACAGCACCATCAGAAGGGTGGCGTCACCTTGAGGCAAGCCCAACAGTCCTGCCAGGCCCAGTGCAATGCCAGCGTGACTCAGAGGCCCCAGCAGGGCATAGGCCAATAGAAAAGGAGACTGTGCTTTGAGGTGTGGGAGGCTTTTGGCGGCCATCAATCCCATGTCCAGCAGAAAGAAAGACAGCATGCCTTTGAAGAGATCGCCCGAGAAGGGTTGCATGGCAGCCTTGCCTGATTCACCCGTGAGCAAACCCACCACCATGGCCCCGAGAAGCAACAATTGCGCGCCGTCGGTGAAGGACTCGTGCAGTATCTTCTTGAGAGGTGCCCCAGCGGTGCCGGATTGTCGCAACATGTTGGCAAAAACGACAGCCAGGATGATGGCTGGCGATTCCATCAGCGCCATGGCGGCTGCCATGTGGCCACCGTAAGCGATTTTCTGTGTTTCGAGAAACTGAACGGCGGTCACAAATGTCACTGCACTGACCGAGCCGTATGTGGCGGCGATGGCTGCCGCATCCCAGCCCGGCAAGAACCGCTTGAGCACGGCATAGCCCATCCATGGAATCAGCACAGCCAACAAAACGGCGGCCGTCAGCCCAGCACCGACCTCCCAGGTCAGGCCCGACTGTGCCAGGGAGAAGCCACCCTTGAGTCCCAGGGCCATCAAAAGGTAGAGAGATAAAAAGCGGGCAATGGCCGGTGGAATTTCCAGATTGGATTTGAGCAAGCCGGCAAGAATGCCAAAAATAAAAAACAAGATGGCGGGATCAAGAAGACTGTGCATGCGTGGACTCCTCGGGGAATGCTAGGTCGCTTCACGCATCTTGTAAAATCAATTTTTCATTGAATAGCCATAGATAAAAATCTATGAATGCGACTTTCCGTCAATTGCGCCTTTTTCTGGCTTTGGCTGAGACGGGCAGCGTCAGTGCGGCTGCCCGATTGATGCATGTGACCCAGCCTACCGCATCCATGCAACTCAAAGAAATAGCCAGTTCGGTGGGGTTGCCCTTGTACGAAGTGATTGGCAAAAGCCTTCGCCTCACCGAAGTGGGTCAGGAATTGGCCGCAACGGCCAGAGCCATGTCCTTGTCGTGGGATGCCTTCGAGCAAAGTGTCGATGGCATCAAAGGTCTGTCTCGCGGAAAATTGCGTGTCGCCGTGGTCAGTACAGCGCAATATTTCATGCCGCGTGTGATCGGAAGTTTTTGCAAAAAATATCCGCACATCGATGTTGCGCTGGAGGTCCTCAATCGGGATGGCGTGGTGCAGCGCTTGCGAGAGGCTTTGGATGATTTGTACATCATGTCCATGCCACCCACCAATGTCGATTTGCACGATGAAATCGTGATGCCCAATCCGATCGTGGTCATTGCATCCGCAGCCGAAGCGGCAACGCTGAAGGGCAAGATCAAACTTCAGGCCTTGGCGAGTGCTCGGTTTATCCTGCGCGAGCCTGGGTCTGGCACAAGGATGGCGGTGAATCATCATTTCCAAAAAAAGAAATTCAAACCCCATGTGCGGCTGGAATTGGGAAGCAATGAGGCTGTGAAAGAATCGGTGGCGGCGGGATTGGGCATCGGTGTGGTCTCACGCCATGTTTTGCATGGCATGGACACGGAAAACGGCGTTCGGGTGATCCATGTTGAAGGTTTCCCGTTGCCCTCGGCATGGCACATGGTTCACCATGCGCAACAGAAAATTTCTCCGGCGGCCATGGCTTTCAAGGCGCATTTGATGGCAGAGATTGAGCGTGGCAGATTTGAGCGATATGCCCGTTAGGGAGAAAGGGATGAGATTCATGATGCGATTCAAATGGTTGGCGCCGCTTCTCTTGTGCAGTGTGCTGGCGCATGCCGACGCACTGCCACCGCTGCAATCCATTGCCAGTCTGGATATTCAAAAATATGTGGGGCGCTGGTATGAAATTGCCAAGTTCCCCAACCGATTTCAGAAGCAGTGTGTCTCCGACACCTTTGCAGACTACGCCCTGGTGGCCAATGGTCATGTTCGCGTTCTCAACCAATGCCGAAACAATCAAGGTGATTGGGAACAGGCAGTGGGGTTGGCAAAAACAAAAAATCCGGATGACACGGCAAGACTTCAGGTCCGTTTTGCACCAGCGTGGTTGTCTTTTCTTCCCTGGGTCTGGGGCGACTACTGGGTGGTTGACCTGGATGAGGCTTACAGTCTGGTGGCGGTCAGTGAGCCAGCCAGAGAATATCTTTGGATTCTGTCTCGCACCCCCGTGGTGGAGGGCGCCCAATACGCTGCATTGCTGGCGCGTTTGAAGGCCCAGGGCCTGGATGTCGACCGACTGGAAATTTCTCCTCAACCTCTTGCCACAAGGAACCCATGATGAACCATGCTGCATTGACTTTGCTGATTGCCGGGCTGCTGCCCATCATTTGCGCAGGCATTGCCAAATGGGGTGCCAAGCGTTATGACAATCACAACCCCAGGGAGTGGATGGCCAATCTGGATGGCCGGCGTGCCAGGGCCGATGCCGCACAAAAGAACAGTTTCGAGGCGTTCCCTTTCTTTGCAGTAGGCATGATTCTGGCGCTGATGAGCGATGCCGAGGATGTCGACATCGCATTCTGGGGCTGGATGTTTGTTCTCATGAGGGTGGTCTACATCTATTGCTACATCACCGACAAGGCGACATTGCGGTCGATTTTCTGGACGCTCGGTCTGGCGGTGGTGATCCGGCTCTTTGCACTGGCGATTTGAACGGGCCCCATGCTCGCGCAGTCTGCACATGACAAACATCGTGTCACCTTGGGGTGGCTGAACGGTTTCGTGGGCGTGCTGATCTTCAGTGGCTCGCTGCCCGCGACCCGGCTTGCGCTGATGGGCTTTGAGCCAGTGTTTCTGACCGGGGCGCGGGCCGTGATCGCCGGTCTTCTGGGGCTGTGTCTGCTGCTTGTCTTGCGGCAACCGCGTCCTGGCCGGCAGGATGGGATGGCCTTGGTCCTGGTGGCCTTGGGGTGTGTGGTCGCGTTTCCGCTGCTGACGGCCCTGGCGTTGCAGCACATCACCTCGGCGCATGCCATGGTCTTTATTGGCGCTTTGCCACTGACCACGGCCATCTTTGCCGTTTTGCGCGGCGGAGAGCGGCCACGTACAGGTTTCTGGATATTTTCCGCATTGGGGTGCGGTCTGGTCATGAGCTATGCCCTGGCCCAGGGCTTTGCTGCGGCGCCCATCGGCGACGCCTTGATGTTGGCGGCCATCGTGACGTGCGGCCTGGGCTATGCCGAAGGGGCGCGTTTGTCGCGTCATCTGGGCGGCTGGCAAGTGATCTCGTGGGCATTGGTGCTGTCGCTGCCTGTGATGCTGCCAGTGGCCTGGTTCACGGCGCCACTTTCATGGGGGGGCGTTCATGCACCCGCCTGGTGGGGATTGGCTTATGTGTCTTTGTTCAGCATGCTGATCGGGTTTGTTTTCTGGTATCGCGGACTGGCACTCGGCGGGGTGGCCAGTGTTGCGCAGTTGCAGTTGCTGCAGCCTTTCTTTGGGCTGGCGCTTGCATCAGCCGTTTTGGGCGAACCCGTGACCTGGCGCATGCAGGTCACTGCCTTGGCGGTCATTGTGTGCGTGGCGGGTGCGCGTAAATTCAGTCGTTGACCAGGCGCGGGCTTGGCCTGACCGCGTTGCATCAATTGGGGATGGCGATCACCACCCCCGACTCCTCAACGGCTGCCTGAGCGGTCATGCCGACGCTGAGGCTGTTGGGTGTGGCGGCAAATCCAACCAGTTGATGGTTTGACGATAGTTGCATCGACACCTCGCTGCCATGCGCCGAATGGCTGATACGGGTCACGGTGCCTTTCAGCAGATTGACACCTGCTTTGGCGCGAAGTCGTGTTCCGATCTTGACGCCCGTGGCCTTGCACAAAGCCAGAACGCGCATCCCAGGCGCCAGTCCCAGCAATTGGGCACTTTCTTGTGTGATGCGCGCGGCAAGCAGCGCGCCGTTGCCCAGGTCCAGATGAACGCGTGTAGTGGGGCCCGTGTGGCGCAATTTCTCCAATGTGCATGGCAGGTGGTTGCGCATGCTGGTGCGAAGCCCCAACCCGCCCAGCTGCGGCATGGGCTCGGTCGTCGATCGGTTCAGTTGCAGTGCTGCGAGCACGCTGGCACGCGCTTGTGCCAATTGGGCAGCCCCATTGAGCACCTGTCGGCCCGCGGGTGTCAGTTGTGCGCCACCTCCGCCTGTGCCACCCACGACTTTTTCCACCAGGGGAGTGCCGGCAAGATTGCTCAATGTTTCCAGAGCCTGCCATGCGGCTTTGTAGCTGACGCCAGCACTGCGCGCAGCCTCTGAAATAGAGCCAACTTCGCCCAGACGCCGCAGGATGTCGATGCGCTTGTCCGCCATGTCGGATGCCAGCGCCTGCGTCAGATCGGGGTGTGAAGTTTGGGGATTCATGGCTCACTTTCATTTCGCTATTCTGTGGGTGAATAGCGGTGCTACACTCGCTATTCTATTTTGGAACAGCGAAGATGCGCTTCACTTTGACTGGCTTGCTTGTGCTGAGTGTGACCCTCCTGGGGGCATCGCTCGGGGGAGTGCGGGCGGCTGAAGTTTCGGTGGCTGTGGCGTCCAATTTTGCGGCCCCAGCGCAAAGGATTGCGAAAGCTTTTGAGCAAGACACAGGGCACAAGGTGCTCTTGTCACTGGGATCGACAGGCCATCTCTATGCCCAGATCCGACATGGCGCACCCTATGACGTTTTGCTTGCCGCAGACGATGAGACCCCGCTGAAACTGGCGCAGGAAGGGCTGGCAGTGCCAGGCTCTCGCTTCACGTATGCGACGGGACGTCTGGCTTTGTGGAGCAAGCAGGCCGGCCTCGTGGACGGCCAAGGGGATGTGCTGCGCATCGGCCAGTTTCAAAGGTTGGCCATTGCCCATCCCCGGCTGGCACCTTATGGCGCTGCCGCCCGCGAGGTGATGGTCAGGATGGGTGTTTGGTCCGTCCTTCGCGACAAGGTGGTTCAAGGTGACAACATCGGTCAGGCGTATCAATTCGTCGCGACCGAGAATGCGTCACTGGGTTTCGTGGCGCTGTCCCAAGTGCTGCAGGACGGCAAGATCCGCGAGGGCTCGGCCTGGATTGTTCCCTCGGGCTGGCACGCATCCCTGCGGCAGGACGCGGTCTGGTTGTTCAGAGCGCGGGACCATGAGGGGGCACAAGCATGGATGGCCTACCTGCAGTCTGACAAGATCCAGGCGCTCATTCAATCTTTGGGTTACGAAACACGGGTGAGCAAGCGATGATGCCCACATGGGATGACGAGACCCTCTCGGCCATTTTGCTGACCTTGGAGTTGGCGACCTGGACGACTGTGCTGTTGCTGTTGCTCGCCACGCCCTTGGCCTGGTGGCTTTCACAGACCCGCTCCCGGTGGCGCGCACCGTTGAGCGCACTGGTCACCTTGCCCCTGGTGTTGCCACCGTCCGTGCTGGGTTTTTATCTTCTGGTTGCCCTGGGGCCGAAGGGGCCGTTGGGGCAGTGGACGCAGGCCATGGGATGGGGCGTTCTGTCTTTCACTTTCCCCGGCTTGCTGATCGGGTCGCTTGTTTTTTCTTTGCCCTTTGCGGTCCAGCCGATTCAGCATGCGTTTGAAGCCATGGGCCAGCGCCCCATGGAAGTGGCAGCCACCTTGCGTGCATCGCCTGTGGATGCATTTTTTCATGTGGCCTTGCCGCTGGCAAAACCGGGGCTTTTGACCGCGGCCATTCTGAGCTTTGCGCACACGGTGGGCGAGTTCGGCGTGGTGCTGATGATTGGCGGCAATATTCCTGGCAAGACGCAGGTTGTCTCAACCCAGATCTATGGTCATGTGGAGGCCATGGCCTATGTGCAAGCCCATTGGCTGGCGGGGGGGATGCTGGTGTTCTCGTTTGCCGTGCTGTGGCTGTTGTCGCTGATGAAGCGGCGTGACGGGCGAGGCATGCCATGACAGCACCGATCGACATCGCACTGCAATGCCAGCGAGGTGCGTTTATGCTGGATGTGGCCATGAGTTTGCCCGGTGCCGGTATTTCGGTTCTGTATGGCGCCTCGGGTTCCGGCAAGACCACGGTGCTGCGCTGTATCGCCGGTCTGGAGCCAAGGGTGCGCGGTCGAGTTCAGGTCGGAGAGGCTTGCTGGCATTCGGATGAAATGTCCACAAATCTGCCAGCACACCAGCGCGCAGTCGGCTATGTGTTCCAGGAAGCCAGCCTGTTTGATCATCTCGATGTCCAGGGAAACATTGCGTTTGGCTTCAAGCGGACGCGGTTTGTGCGCACACCGCGCGTGATCGATGATGCAGTCGATTTATTGGGGATTGGCCACTTGCTGCAACGGCGTGTGAACGACTTGTCAGGGGGCGAGCGGCAACGCGTTGCGATCGCCAGGGCGCTGGCTTCTCAGCCCCGGCTGTTGCTGCTGGACGAACCGTTGTCCGCACTGGATCCGGCCCGAAAGCGCGATGTTTTTCCCTGGCTGGAGAGGCTTCGGGATGAGTTGCAGATTCCCATGATCTATGTCACCCATGCCATGGAAGAGTTGACCCGTCTCGGTGACCATCTGGTGGTGCTGGAGAATGGCCGTGTGCGTGCGATGGGACCGGTGGCGCCAACTTTGTCCTCTTTGGAAGCGCAGGACCTGGGCAGTCAGGAGCTGGGGGTGCTGATGGATGGCATCGTCGAGCAGATCGAAGCGCCCTGGCACTTGGCTCAGGTGCGCTTTCCCCAGGGGCATGTGTGGGTCCGCGACGATGGCCTGAAGTCAGGGCAGCGGGTGCGTCTGCGCGTACTGGCGCGCGATGTCAGCCTGACTTTGCAAGAGCCGACCGGTACCAGCATTCAAAACCACTGGGCTGTGGAAATTTGCGATGCACGCGCCGACACGCATCCTTCGCAATTGCTGGTGCGCATGCGCTGGGGATCGGATTTTTTGTGGGCCCGAATCACACAGCGCGCATGGCACACGCTGGGCTTGGTACAGGGGCAGACCGTCTGGGCGCAGATCAAGTCTGTGTCAGTCGCCCATTGATTCACGGGTCCAGTCGGATGCCATTGCGGGTAATCACGTCCGCGTAGGCGGCAGCATCCTGCTGTATTCGCTGGGCCAGTGCCTTGGCGCTGACATCGTCGACACGCCAGCCTTGCACAAAGAGTTTCTGGCGCATTTCGCGGTTGCTCAGAATTTTTTCAAGCTCGGTGCGCAGTCGCGTCACATGGGGCGCCGCCATTTTGCTCGGCGCCATCACCGCATTCCAGACTTCGATGTTCACTCCTTTGGCCCCCAGTTCCTCCATGCCCGGCAGCGTGGGGGCCAGCGGACTGCGTTGGGCTGACGTCACGGCCAGCGCATCCAGTTTGCCAGCTTGCACCAGCGGCATGACGGTAGAGGCTGGCAGCAAGGTCATGTGGACCTGGCCTCCTACCAGCGCCTGAAGGATCGGTGGGCCACCGCTGAAGGGGACGTGCAAGACCTGAAGTCCGAGTCGCTGCTTCAGCAGTTCCATCCCCAGGTGACCCCCTGAGCCGGCACCGATGGAGCCATAGGCCAGCTTGTGGCCTTCTGCGCGCGCGTAGTTCACGTATTCCGATGCACTCAGACTGCCTTGTGCCGGCTTGGCCACCGCCCAGACCAAGGGGGCCGTACCGATCAGCGCAAGTGGTGTGAGGTCTTTCTGCGGGTCATAGGGCAGTTTGACATAAAGATGCCTGGCGCTGGTCAGCGGTCCGTTTCCAATGATGCCGATGGTGTGCTGATCTTCAGCCTTGGCTGTGAGATCGGCGCCAATGTTGCCGCCCGCGCCCGGTTTGTTTTCCACCACCACAGGCTGCCCCAGCGCTTGAGCCAATGGTTCAGCCAGCAGACGGGCTTGAACGTCAGGTGAGGATCCACTCGGGTAGCCCACGATCATGCGGATCGGTTTGCTCGGCCATGGGGCTTGTGCCTGAGCGCCGGACAGGCTGACAAGCGAAAAGATGAAAGTCAAGAAAGGTCGTAGCAATGTCATGGCGACATCATGCCACCAATCTGATGATCAATCGGACTTCGATGGCCGGTGAAATTCGCTGCGTCTGAGCTGGAAGCGGTGTGCCGCAGCCTTCAAATGAATTTGCATGACGCTGCGCGCCAGTTCGGGGTCACCCAGGCGGATGGCGCTTGCCAGATCGCGGTGATGGTTCAGACTTTGCAGCAGATCCGCGTGCGTGCTGATGAAGTATGAGCGGATCACGATGGGCATGTCGATGAGGCCGTCCAGCATACTGCGCAGCCGAGGTGAGCCACTGGCTTCCAGGATAGCGCGATGAAACTGTGCATTGATGTCCTGCAGCACAGCAGCGAGGTTGCGGGATTTTTTTCCCAGGGCTTGCGCCATGAGTGCATTCAGTTGGTCAAGTCGGTCGGCCAGTGCCACATCGCCACGCCGGGCCGCCAATTCGGCGGCGTGGCCTTCAAGCAGGCATCGCAATTCATAGGTTTCCTGGATGTCCTGATCTGTCCATGCCGATACCCTGACGCCGCGACCCGCGTCTGCCGTGGCCAGCCCATCTTGCACCAGGCGCTTGAGCGCTGCGCGGATGGGCGTGCGGCTGATCGCGAGTTCACGGGCAATGTGCTCCTCTTTCAGTTGCGCGCCAGGGGCATAGGTGCCTGCGATGACACGCTGTTTGAGCAACACATAGGCTCTGTCGGATGTGATGGCCATTTGGTTTTATTTTGTACTTGCGATCGAAATTTTTAGGAAGGAATATGAAAAACAAATGTTTTTATTCTTAAATTGTTTTTTTATTGTACATTTGATCCACTGTTTTGTTTCTTCACTGTTTGGAATCTTCCCATGCAAGGTCTTCAAATTCTCAAGCGCACACGGCAAGTGCCGGACCATTTCATCCAGGCATTTCGTGGCATGCCGGTCGCCAATGTCAGCGATTGCATGGCGCGCATGACCGCCGCAGGGCCGCGTCTGCGTCCGATGCACAAGCGTGGCTATCTCATTGGCTCTGCGCTGACCGTCAAGTGCCGTCCAGGTGACAACCTGATGATTCACAAGGCTTTGACCATGGCCCAAAAGGGCGACGTGATTGTGGTGGATGCCGGAGGCGATCTGACCAATGCCTTGTTCGGTGAAATCATGATGGCTTCATCGGTGGCCATTGGCGTGGCGGGCATCGTACTGAATGGTGCTGTGCGTGATTCCGAGGAAATTGCCCAAGGTGAGTTTCCCCTGTATGCCGCCGGCGTGACCCATCGGGGTCCCTACAAGGATGGCCCTGGTGAAATCAATGTGCCGATCGCAATCGATGGCATGGTCATCCATCCCGGCGACCTGATGCTGGGCGATGCAGATGGTCTTCTGTGTGTTCCTCATGACAGTTTGCAGTCTGTGCTGGAGGCAACGCAGCAGAAAATGCTGATTGAAAAACAGATGCTGGCTGACATCGCCGCTGGCACGCTGGACACGGCCTGGATCGATGCCACGCTGCGACGCATCGGTGGCAACCCCGACCCACAGTGAAAGATTGATCATGAAAAAGAATGTGGTTCGTTCCGATCTGTGGATCAACCCGGTGTTTGATGAGCGGCTGGCACAAACCTCGGACATTGCGCTGAAAATTTTCCCGGTTCGCGGTGATCGGGCGCAAGCCCTGTCGGTACTGGCACAGGCCCATGTGTACCAAGTGTCGGCAGCGAAGGATGAGTTGCCACGCGAATGGTTTGTCAGCGCCGAATTGATCGCGCAGTGCCCGCAATTGCTGTGCGTATCCTCCACTGGCGCAGGCTACGACACGGTGGATGTGGCCGCCTGCACCGCAGCGGGGATTGCCGTGGTGAATCAGGCGGGTGGCAATGCCGATTCAGTGGCTGAACACACGCTGGCCTTGATGCTGGGTATTTCCCGCCGCATGGTGGAGAGTGACCGGCGCATGCGCCGAGAAATCGGGTTCAGCCGGGAAGATGTGATGGGCCACGAGATCCGTGGCAAGACACTGGGTCTGATTGGCATGGGGCACATCGGCACCCGCGTGGCCCGTCTCGCGCAGGCCTTTGGCATGACAGTGATTGCCTCCGACCCCTTGCTCAGTGCAGAGGAGATCGCGCAGCGAGGCGCGCGCAGTGTCTCGCTCGCTGAATTGCTCGCGCAGTCGGATGTGGTGTCGCTCCATTGCCCGCGTGACGCAACGACTTTGAAAATGATGAACGACACCACATTCGCCCAAATGAAAAAAGGGGCCTTGTTCATCAACACCGCGCGCGGTGGCATTCACGATGAAGTGGCGCTGACGCAAGCGCTGGCCTCGGGCCACCTGGCGGGCGCAGGTCTGGATGTCTGGGATCAGGAACCTCCGCCGCTGGATCATCCTTTGCTGGCCATGGACAACGTGTATGCCACTTTCCACACCGCTGGCGTGACGCACGAAGCGCGACGCAATGTGGCCAGCATAGGAGCCGATCAAATTATCCAGCTGCTTGCGGGCGAACGACCGCCACGGCTTGTGAATCCGCAAGTATGGCCCGCGTTTGAAAAACGCCGAGTTGCGCTCGGACTGTGAGCTTTTTTTCTCAACGGGCTTTTCTTCGATAGAAAGTGTTTCCTATGAAATTGATTTCTTCTTGCCTTCGCCGGCTGGGCTTGCTGGCCACTGTGTCCATGGCCCTGTGGTCATCGCTGGTGCCGCTCACGGCGCACGCTGCCTACCCAGAGCAACCTATCAAGATGATCGTCTCCTACGGCGCAGGGGGTGGCACCGATCTGGTGGCGCGGGTGATGGCGCCGTTCATCCAGAAACACCTGGGCAATAACGCGTCCATTGTGGTGATCAACCGCGCAGGCGCTGGGGGTGCCATCGGTTTCAACGAGTTGGCTTCGGCCGCTCCTGATGGGTACACAATTGGTTTCATCAACACACCCAATGTGCTCACCATACCCATGGAGCGCAAAGTCAACTTTCACTGGCAGAACTACGATTTGCTGGGCAATGTGATTGACGATCCAGGCAATTTTTCGGTGCATGTGGACACGCCAATCCGAAATTTGTCAGACTTGGTGGCATACGCCAAAGCCAATCCAGGCAAAGTGACTTATGGCACGACCGGGATTGGCTCGGACGATCACCTGGCGGGGCTGATGTTCGAGCGTGCTGCGGGTGTTCGCCTGACCCACGTCCCTTTCAAAGGTGCGGGTGAAGTGCGTCAAGCCATTGCGGGCAAGCAGATCATGATGGCCGCCTTGAACATTGGCGAGGCGTTGCAATACCAAAAGGGTGGCACCGCGCTGCGCAATCTTGGGCAGATGAGTGTCAAACGGACCGTGCTGGCACCCGATCTCGCCACATTCAAGGAGCAAGGTTTTGACATCGTCATGGCTTCGCTGCGTGGTATTGCAGCGCCCAAGGGGTTGCCGCCTGCGGTGCGCGAGCAATTGGTGAATGCTGTGCAAAAAGCCGCAGCAGATCCTGAATTTCAGGCCAAGGCGGCGGATTATTTTGCGCCCTTGCGCTACCTCTCGCCCACGGCCTATGCCAGCGAGTTGGGCCAGGCTGAAGGTGAATTTAAGCAGCTCTGGCAAGCGATGCCGTGGTCGGACAAATGAGCAATGATCTCTCTGTGAGGACATTGGAGGGGCAGATCGATACAATTTGAGAAATTTTTCAAAAAAATCATTTTTCTCATTGCAAATGACTTCTGGTATACCTTCGGCCAAGCATACCAAGTTTGTCCTTGGACTGGCCCCAACACCTCAGACCTTGTGGTATCCAAAGGATGTCACTCGAAAGAGGGCGTGCTGGGTTTGGCCACGGGCATGCCCTCGGCCACCCAGGCATCCATGCCGCCGGCGATCGAGCGCACCTGGGTGTAGCCCATGTCTTGCAAACTCTTGGCGCACAGCGCGGCCCGGCCACTGGTTTTGCAATACACCACGATCTTCAGGTCGCGCGAGGCATAAGCTGGATTGGCGGCGAGTTTGAATTCAAGCATGCCTCGGGACATGTGCAGCGCACCCGGAATGTGGCCCTGGTTGTATTCGTCGGCTTCGCGCACATCCAGCACCAGATCGGCATCAGGCAAGTCGATGGCTGCGGCTTGAACGGTAATTTCGCGGGTCACCTGTTTGGCGGCGACGACCAGATCGTGGGCTGTTTTCATCTGTAGGCTTTCATGGGAGATGCTTCTGAATATAAGTCATCACGGATTCATGGCCATGTTGAACATGGCATCCCACGTCTGGGGCAGAAGCCGGGTCCTGGGCGCAAGTGGCACCAATCGACTAGACTTCGTGGTCGTTTGCTTCATCTTTATCTTTTTCATCATGACCCATACCCGTCAACCCGATCATCCCGTCAACCCCATGTTCGTGAACCGCTGGTCGCCGCGCTCGCTGACGGGCGAGGCTTTGTCCAAAGAAGCGCTGATGTCGGTTCTGGAAGCTGCCCGCTGGGCGCCTTCGGCCTACAACGCCCAACCCTGGCGCTTCATCTACGCCCTCAAGGATGACGCGGGCTGGGCGGGCATTTTCGGCGCTGTGAACGAAGGCAACCAGAGCTGGGCGCACCGTGCGGGCGCCCTGGTGGTGGTGGCCTCGGCCAAACAAGCCTTGTTCCCTGGCAAGCCCGATTTGACGCCCAATGCATGGCATTCGTTTGACACCGGCTCGGCCTGGATGAGCATGGCCCTGCAAGCAGCACAGTCTGGCCTGGTGGCCCATGCCCTGGCTGGTTTCGACCCGGTGAAGTTGCGGGCCGCCATTCAATTGCCGGAAGACTATGCCCTGGAAGCCGTGATTGTGCTGGGCAAGCAAGGCGACAAAGCCCAGCTGCCCGAAGCGCTGCAAGCGCGCGAGGCACCGAACGCGCGCAAGCCTTTGTCTGAAATCAGCTTTGCAGGTACGTTCAAAGGCTGATCCAGCGCGCTGAAAGCGCGTCTGAGCAACCACAGAACCCTCAGGTCGAAGCTTTTCGAGGCTTGGACGCTGGGGGTTTTTTCATGCTGTTGTGTTCCAGGCCCAGCAAGGTGTCGGCATAAGTCATGAAGTGTTCCAGATAGGCTGGAGAGAGCTCGCGCATCAGTTCCAGTGAACGCAGCATCAGCATGTGCGAATTGATGGGCCCGGCGTTTTGCGGCGCCTGGCGAAGGGCTTGCGAGACCTGTTTGTCCACGCTCAATTTGGACAGGCTTTGCCGCAGTGCGCGCAAGGGCGCGCGCCTTGTCTGAGGCTGTGCTGGCACTGATGATCCGGCTGCATCGCCTGGTGATGCCTTCAAAGTCTGAACCAGGTGGCGCAGGGAATCACCTTCGGCTGGGGGGCGAAGCTGAGCGATGCGCTGCCTCAGTCGCCGGAAATGGCCGGCTGCATACAAGCGCTGCAATTCCTTGGTGAACTCTGGACGCTGTGCCAGGATGATCGCCATCTCGGCCTGTGCCATGGCCTGTGCCTGCACAAAGCGGGCGCTGAACGCTGTCAGCGCCAGGCTGAATTTTTGCTGGACAATTTTGTGGACATCACCTTGCAGCGTGTTCAGCCGCTTGTCCAGCGCTTCCAGGTAGCGCATGCCCACAGCGTCCCAACGGGCCGCACCGGCCTGGCGCAAGGCCGCCATGGCCTCGTTCATGTTGGCAACAGGGGGCGTGTCCTGCATGCTCAGGGCTTGGGTTGGGGGGCCCGAGGCACGGGCGCCATTTCAACGCGCCGGTTTTGACTGCGCGAGCCCTCGTCCACGTTGGGTGTCACCGGCTGCTCTGCGCCAAAAGCAGCGGCAAAAACCATGGAGGAGGGCATGCCGTCATCGATCAGCGCGCGTGTCACCGTCAGCGCACGTTGCGCTGAAAGCTCCCAGTTGTCGACAAACGCCTGGTTGCGGCCACGAATGGAGCGGTCATCGGTGAAGCCGCTCACCATGAGCAGTTCCTGACGGGACGCGAGGTAGCTGCGCAGCGGCCCCACCAGGCTTTTCAGCAACTGTCTGCCCTCAGGCTGCAATTGGGCTGAATTCAGAGAGAACAACACACGGCCGCTGATGCCGATGCGACCGTTGTTCAGGGTAATGCGCCCAGAGGCCAGCGGAATCGCCAACGCCTTTTCCAGCGTGATCCGGCGCTGTTCTTCGAACTGGCGTTTCCTGACTTCATCTTCCAGATGGGATGCCAGCTCCAGCTGGGAGGCCAGTGCCCCCACCAGCAAAAGCACAAAAGCGCCGAGCAGGCCGGACATCAAATCGCCGAACACGGTCCAGACCGGTGCGGTTTGCTCAACGCTGGTATCGCTTTGTTCCATGCCGCGTTTCTCTTAAGCCTGTGCTGCGGCCTGGCTGGGCAGCTTGCGCAATTCTTCAAAGATGTCCTGGTGGGACGCCATGCTGAGGTCGATCACTTCGCGCGCCTGGGCGACGTAATAGGCCAATTGCTCATCGCTACGGGCCATCGATTTGTCCATCGCCAACTCGATACGCTCCATGCTGGCGATGAGTTTCTCATTGGCCTCGTTGAAGGCCTTGACCGCAAAGCCCAGCGCTTCACTGAGGCTGGCCACTTCAATGGCGCTGCCGCTGAGCTGGGCACTGGTGTCGGTCAGTTTGGCCGTCTGGGCATCCATGCGCTCGGCCAGCTGGCTGCCGGCCTGGTTGAGTGCCACCGCCGAGGATGCCACCAGGGAATCGATCACCGCACGCTGTTCTGTGGAGGCATGGTGGATGCTGTCCAGCAAGGCATTCAAGGTTTCCAGAATGCGGCTGCGCTCCTGCAGCAGTTCGTTGTCGCGTGCCTCGCTGTGGCTGACTTGCTCGCGCAATTTGCCAATCACTTCGGCCGCCGCGCGTGGCGCCTCCGATGCGGTGTGGATCAGCCGCGTGATCGGTTCTTCCAGGGCTGTGCCCAGGGTGGTGAGGTGCCCGGCGAGGGCGGTTTGCAGTTCACCCAGGCGTGCCACAGCAGCCTGGCCACGGTTTTCTTCTTCCTGACGCAACGCGCTGAGCTCGTCACGCAGGAGATGTGCCATCTGGTCCAGCCGCTGGTTGTGCTGCGCCGTCCATTGGCTCTCCGTTTCGATGCGGGTTTGAACCAGCGCTTCAGAGGTGCCCACCAGGCGAGTTGTCTCTGCCAACAGTTGTCGGGCCTGATCCTGAGCTTGCTCGGACAGGGTCTGTGCAGTTTGTCGCAAGGTGTCCGCCATGGCGGCGAGTGCGCTCTGCCAGGCTTGCAAGCGCATCTCTTCACGCGCAGCCTGCTCGGCTTGATGGGTGGCGTTCGCGGATTGCAATTGGGAAACCAGGGCGCTGGCACGTTCGTCCACAGCTTGGGTAAAGCCGGCAAGGGACTGGCTGACTTCGGTCGCCCATTGCGCCTGACGTTGCGCGTGCTGCGACAAGGAAGTGGTCCAGGTGTTGACCAACCGCTCATGCATGCCCTGGGTTTCATGCGCCATGCCACTGAGTGCGGTTTGTACCGCAGGCATCATGCTCTCGCCGGCCACCTGGGCGCTGCGCAACATGCTGCTTTGCAGCGATTGGTCCACGCTGCTGGCCAGATCGCTGTAGGCGGCCTTGACTTGGCTGTGGAAGTTTTCCTGGTTGCTCAGCAGTCGCTCGCTCAGCGCATGGCTCATCTGCTCGATCTGGTCCATCATGCCTTGCAGCTTTTCCACTACCAGCGGCAAAGTGGCCGATTGCAATTGCAGGGCCTGGAAGGTCTGCTGGCGCTGGTAGCTGAGGGAGAAAACCCGCAAATGGGTGGCAATGCCGTTGTCCAGCAGGTGAGCGGCTTGCATGCGCTCGCGTCGGCTGAAAGCCGATATCAGGCCCAGCGCGGCGGAGGTGGCCACGCCGGCCACCGATGTGCCGAAAGCCAGTCCCAGGCCTTTGATGGGCTCGGAAAAGGCAGATCGGATCGCTTGAATGCTGCTGGTGCCTTCCAGCGCAAAGACGGCGCCGTTCAGGGTGACCACCATGCCCAGAAAAGTTCCCAGCATGCCCAACATCACCAGCAGGCCGACCAGGTAAGGCGTGAGCGCGGGACCGGGCAAGCCGATGCGCTCCCCTTCCACCCGCAGGCGCACGGTGTTTTGCAGGGGGGTGGGCACCTGAGCAAGCCAATCTTCCAGTTGTGGCACAGGCGCAGTCAGGCCTTGCAGGGCTGCGTTGAGCTGGGCTGTGGCTTGCCGGTACTGGCGCAACTCCTGCGCACCATACGCATACACCAGGCCAATCAGTGCTGTGACAACCAGGGCAAGCGGGTTGTTGCCCCAAAAACCCAGGCCAACCCAGGCAACCGCCAATGCGCCTGCCCCAAAGGCAAGGCCGAACCAGTGTTTATTCATGGTGATGTTTCATCTCTTCGTTGTAGGCTTCGATCAATCCGGCGCTGGGTTGCAGTCGCACCTCCAGCTCGGCCAGCAGGGCTGCTTGCAGGGCCTTGCCAAAAGAAGAAAGCCAGGTCGTATCCGCGCTTGGCGCATGCTCTTTGTGCAAGCGCTTGAAATGTTTTTCCAGCAAGGCAGGAACGGTGGAGAGCAGTTTGCTCTCGCGTTCGCCCAGCATGTGTTCGAATGTGGCATCCAGCGTTGCCAATTTTTGCAAATTGCTGGAGGCGCTGCGAAGGGTGCCACGCACTTTGGCGCGCAGTTGACGCACTTGCAGCGTCATCTCTTGCTGTCGTGCCAGATGGTGTCGGCGATAAGGCTCATAGGCCGTGGAGGCTTTGAGCGACAAGTCCAGGCTGGGAAGCGGCAACTGGATCGAGGCTGTCAGCAGCGCTCGGCGGCGCGTCAGTTCAGTGGACATGGCCGCGTGCGCGGAAGGCTGGTGTGCAGGCCGCATGACCGCAGTCAACGGCGTGTTGTGAATGCCATGCAAGGTGATGGCATGGCGAAAATCCAGCCACATCCCCAGCTTTTCCGCAAAGGCTGCGCCCGAGTCCAATCGCTCGACGACGCCGAGGTCGTCCAGCAACCGTGTCAGGCTGGAGCGATAAATGGGAGCACGCGTGAGGACTCGCGTCATAGGGTGTGTGGTCAGCTGAATCGAAGCCGTCCTGGCTGAGCCCGGGACGGGTGCCAGAAAGCACGGAAAGGGTTGCGCCGAGGCAGCCTCAGCGCGGCATCATGCAAGGGCAGTGATGCAGCTCATTTTACCTTCATCTGGGAGAGCTCTTTTCGCAGGCTTTCGAGCTGTGCGTGGTAAGTTTCGGCATCGCCAAAGTCTGCAAAGCCATGGTAGTAGGGATGGTTGTGCAGCGTTTTGCGGGCATGCTTGATGGGGCACCAATACTTTTCGGTGCGCCCGACGATTTCCCGTCCATAGGACATCAGTCCATTGCCGTAGGAACAATAGGCGCAGTTGATTTTTTCGATCAGGTTCAGATAAGCCAGGTGCGAGCGGTCAAACACGAAATGCTGTTTGCGTGGCACGATGGGAATGCGGTAGAGCGGAAAGCACACCCATTGGTAAAGCGTGATCGCCAGGTCCAGCAGTAGAAACGGCAGGATCATCGGATAGATGAAGGGTATGCTGAGGACGCTGCGCCATTGCGCCGTGGCCAGATAGTGGAGCACGCCCATGCGAAAGCGCTTTTGCTGTGCCAGTACCTCGGTTTCAAACTTGACTTTGTGGCTTTCGAAGTCTGCACGCAGTTGCTGACGGCGCTGCTGAACTTCTTGCTCGATTTGCTGCTCCAGTTGCTGGATGCGCTGTAAAAATTCCTGGATCTGAGGGTTCATGTGGGTCTCGCTTGTGCGCTGGATGCGTCCATGCCAAGCATGTTAGTCCCTTGGCTTGAAGACTGTTGTTGCGTGAGCAGGCGCCTGCACCACCAGGTGCGTCCCGGTTTTGCGCAGGATGCCGGCCTTTTGCAATTCGGCCAGGGTTCGGTACAAGGCTTCATGTGTGACGCCCAACTCACCCGCCAGTGTTTTCAAGCCCGAGGGCACGGCGTACTGCCCCTGCTCGCCCTCGGTTTGAATCAGGTGCAACAGGCGGTCTTTCACTGACTTCATGCTCAGCCGTTCGCAGTGCAGGCGCAGACGACGTACCTCGTTGTTGAGCATGCTGATCCAGCGGCTGGCAAACGCGGGGTCGCTGTCCAGCGCACGCGCCAATGCGGTAACGGGCACTTTGACGACAGTGGTGTCGTGAATGGCCAAAGCATCACAGTGGTAGCGGGTGACTTTGAGACTGGCTTCGCTGACGAAGCCCAGACGTGTGCGTTGCAAGACCACCGCTTCGCCTTGCAGGCCGGTGCGCTCCAGCGTGACTTCGCCGCAGACCACGAAGTACATCCACTGCGGCTGCTGGCCGGTGAGGAACAAGCGCTCTCCCTTGCGGTACAGCGCGCCTTCACAACCTTCTTGCAAGGCAGGGGGCAAGAGGGCTTTCAGCGGCGTCGGTAAAACCATCAGGCTCATGTGATTTGGATCATACGGGGAAATCTGCAGCGGCCTCACACTTCTTTCATGCCGACAGGAATTTCTTCTGAGGGCATTCACCAAAAGGAGTGAGCAATGACAACTGCCATGCAAATTGAAATCGAAAACCTCAAATGCGGAGGCTGCGAGCGTTCCATTCTCAAAGGGCTGGGCGCGCTGCAGGGGGTGGCCGAGGTGAGTGTGGACCGCGAGCATCAGACGGTCAAAGTGCTGGCGCCCGAGAGTTTGCGTCAGGCCGTGACCGACAAGCTGCGTGCCATGGGCTACCCGGAAAAGGGGACCCTGCATGGTCTGGGCGCTGGGCTGGCCAATGCCAAATCGTTTGTCAGCTGCGCCATTGGGCGCGTGTCTTGAATCCAAGCAAAGGAGAAACACCATGAAGAAAACTGTCACGATGGTTTTTTGTGGCTTGCTGGCCGCCTTTTCAGTGGGGACATGGGCGCACATGCATGGCGACAAGGATGTCGCCGCCATGCAGGCGTTGCGCGAGGAGATGCATCAGAAGATGAGCGCGGCCAAGACCGAAGAAGAGCGCCAGGCGCTGCGGGAGGCCCAGCATCAGCGCATGCAGGCCGAGCACGGTGACCATGGTGTGATGCCGATGCACCCTGGCATGGGGCGCATGCCCATGCGATCCATGATGCAGGATCACAGGCATTTCTGATGGGCCCCCCCCGCAAAGGGGCGCCCTCTCCGTCAGGGCCTGGTCAGTTCCATCCGGTCATATTCGCTTTATTCCGAACGGGGGCGCACCAGTCAATACAATGGGTGGTGCTATCCCCGCGAGGTGGATAAAATCGAATACTTTCGTTCTGACATTCACAAGAGAGAAGACATTCATGGCCTCTGACAAGTCCAAAATCATCTACACCCTGACCGATGAAGCCCCTTTGTTGGCAACGCATGCCTTTCTGCCGATCATTCGCACTTTCGCGTCACCGGCGGGCATCAACGTGGAAGAGAGCGACATCTCCGTCGCAGGTCGTATCCTGGGTGAGTTCTCCGAATTTCTGAGTGCCGAACAAAAAGTGCCCGACAACCTGGCCGAGTTGGGTCGCCTCACCCTGCAAGCTGATACCAACATCATCAAGCTGCCGAACATCAGTGCTTCGCAAAACCAGCTGGTCGCCGCCATTCGCGAATTGCGCTCCAAAGGTTACATGGTTCCCGAGTTCCCCGAGAGCCCCAAGACTGACGAAGAGAAAGCCATTCGTGCCCGCTACGGAAAGTGCCTGGGTTCGGCTGTGAACCCGGTCCTGCGTGAAGGCAACTCCGACCGTCGTGCACCGCTGGCTGTCAAGAACTACGCGCGCAAGAATCCCCACAGCATGGCCGACTGGAGCCAGGCGTCGCGCAGCCACGTCTCACACATGCACCATGGCGATTTCTACCATGGTGAAAAATCGCTGACCATCGACAAGGCCCGCGATGTCAAGATGGAGCTCACCACCCAGAGCGGCAAGACGGTGGTGCTCAAGCCCAAGGTTTCCCTGCTGCAAGGCGAGATCATTGACAGCATGTTCATGAGCAAGAAGGCCCTGTGCGATTTCTATGAAAAAGAAATTGAAGATGCACACAAGACGGGCGTGATGTTCTCGCTGCACGTCAAGGCCACCATGATGAAGGTGTCTCACCCCATCGTGTTCGGCCATTGCGTCAAGATTTTCTACAAGGATGCTTTCGCCAAGCATGGCAAGCTGTTTGACGAGCTGGGCGTGAACGTGAACAACGGCATGGCCAACCTGTACGACAAGATCGCCACGTTGCCGCAGTCCAAGCAGGAAGAGATCAAGCGCGACCTGCATGCCTGCCACGAGCACCGCCCCGAATTGGCGATGGTCGATTCGGCCAAAGGCATCACCAACTTCCATTCCCCCAACGACATCATTGTGGATGCCTCCATGCCTGCCATGATCCGCAATGGCGGCAAGATGTGGGGTGCCGATGGGCGTCTCAAGGATGTCAAGGCCGTGATGCCCGAGAGCACCTTTGCGCGCATCTACCAGGAGATGATCAACTTCTGCAAGTGGCACGGCAATTTCGATCCCAAGACCATGGGCACCGTGCCCAACGTCGGCTTGATGGCCCAGCAGGCCGAAGAGTATGGCTCCCACGACAAGACTTTCGAGATCGCCGAGGCTGGCGTGGCCAACATCGTGGACCTGGCCACGGGTGAAGTGCTGTTGAGCCAGAACGTGGAAGAGGGCGACATCTGGCGCATGTGCCAGGTCAAGGACGCTGCCATTCGTGACTGGGTGAAGCTGGCCGTGAACCGTGCCCGCAATTCCGGTATGACCGCCGTGTTCTGGCTTGATCCGTACCGTCCGCACGAGGCTGAACTGATCAAGAAGGTCAACACCTACCTGAAGGAGCATGACACCACAGGTCTCGATATCCAGGTCATGTCCCAGGTCCGTGCCATGCGTTACACCCTGGAGCGTGTTGTGCGTGGTCAGGACACCATTTCCGTGACTGGCAACATCCTGCGTGATTACCTGACCGATCTGTTCCCCATCATGGAGCTGGGGACCAGCGCCAAAATGCTGTCCATCGTTCCCCTGATGGCTGGCGGTGGCATGTACGAAACCGGTGCAGGTGGCTCGGCCCCCAAGCATGTTCAACAGTTGGTGGAAGAGAACCATCTGCGCTGGGACTCGCTGGGCGAATTCATGGCGCTGGCCGTTTCCATGGAAGACCTGGGCATCAAGACGGGCAATGAAAAAGCCAAACTGCTGGCCAAGACGCTGGACGCAGCCACAGGCAAATTGCTGGACAACAGCAAGAGCCCGTCGCCCAAAACCGGCGAGCTCGACAACCGTGGCAGCCAGTTCTATCTGGCCATGTACTGGGCGCAAGAGCTGGCCGCGCAGTCACAGGACAAAGAACTGCAAGCGCATTTTGCCAAGGTCGCCAAGGCCCTGACTGACAACGAGCAGAAGATCGTGGATGAGCTCAAGGCCGTTCAGGGCAAGCCTGCCGACATCGGTGGCTATTACATCCTGGACAAGCAAAAAGTGACTTCGGTCATGCGTCCCAGCGCCACACTCAACGCCATCATTGACGGCGCGAAGTAAGCGCTTTTGATGCGTTTTTCAAAAACCGGCTGCGGCCGGTTTTTTGTTGCCTCAGCCTCAAGCTTTGAAATCACGTGACAATGGCACCATGAAAACGGCTCTTTCTGTCAACCTCAACAAAGTGGCCTTGGTCCGCAACACGCGCCACCTGGGCATTCCCAGCGTCACCCGCGCTGCCAGCCTTTGCCTGGAGGCGGGTGCGCATGGCATCACTGTGCACCCCCGGCCTGATGCGCGGCACATTCGCGCCGACGATGTGCACGCTCTGGACGCCTTGCTCAAGCAATGGCCTGAGCGCGAATTCAACATCGAGGGCAATCCCTTTCACAACCTCATGGACTTCGTGCTGGCGCTGCGACCCCATCAAGCCACCTTTGTGCCCGATGGGGAGGGGCAGTTCACGAGCGACCACGGCTGGCGCTTCCCCGAGGATGCCGAGCGTTTGCGCCCTTTGATTGCGCAAGCCAAAGCGGTGGGCGTCCGCGTGAGCCTGTTCATGGACCCTGTGCCTGCGCAAATGGCCGCTGCACGTGCTGTGGGGGCTGACCGTGTCGAGCTGTACACCGAACCCTATGCCCAGGCGCACGGCACGCCGCGGCAGGCTGAAGTGCTGGCGCTCTACCGTGACAGCGCCCAGGCGGCGCTGGATGTGGGGCTGGAGGTCAATGCCGGACATGATTTGAACCGTTCCAACCTGCGTGATTTCTTGCAGGCCGTGCCCGGTGTCAAGGAAGTGTCGATTGGCCATGCCTTGATTGCCGATGCGTTGGAGCTGGGCTATGCCGACACGGTTCGCGCCTATCTGGCCTGCCTGCCGAGCGTGCGCTGAGCAACCATGATTTACGGCATCGGCACCGACATTTGCGATATCCGGCGCATCCGCGCTTCGCTGCAGCGGCATGGCGATCGTTTTGCAGAAAAGATCCTGTCCGAAGCTGAGCTGGTCACCTGGCGCCAGCGCAGCGCACGCTGGCCCGAGCGGGGTGTGCGTTATCTGGCCACGCGGTTTTCTGCCAAGGAGGCTTTCAGCAAGGCCATCGGCCTGGGCATGCGCATGCCCATGACCTGGCGTCTGTGTGAAATCGCCAAGCATCCCAGCGGCGAGCCGCATGTGGTGTTGCACGGTGTGTTGAAAGAGTGGTGCGAGGCTCGCAACCTGGTGGCACGCGTCAGCGTCACCGATGAAACCGATTACGCCGCCAGTTTCGTGGTGGTCGAGCAGCGCGATAAACTCGCGGCATGACGCATCACGCCCCCTTGATTCTCGACATCGCCGGCACCTCGCTGAGCCCGACCGATCGCCGTCGCCTGGCCCACCCCCTGACCGGCGGCATCATCCTCTTTTCGCGCAATTGGGAAAATCGTGCGCAACTCACCGCCCTGTGCCAGTCCATCAAGCGGGTGCGCCAGGATCTGTTGATCTGTGTGGACCATGAGGGAGGGCGTGTCCAGCGCTTTCGCACCGATGGCATGACCCATTTGCCGCCCATGCGTGCGCTGGGCGAACAATGGATGAAACCCGATGTGGGACCCGCAGGTCGGTCGGCATTGAATGCCATGCGTGCAGCCACTGCCTGTGGCTTTGTGCTGGCGAGCGAGTTGCGGGCTTGTGGCGTGGATTTCAGTTTCACGCCCGTCCTTGACCTGGACCACGGCGAGAGCGGTGTCATCGGTGATCGGGCGTTCCATCGCGACCCACGCATTGTCAGCGCCTTGGCGCGCAGCCTGATGCAAGGCCTGTTGCAGGCCGGTATGGCCAACTGCGGCAAGCACTTTCCCGGCCATGGCTTCGTGAAGGCCGATTCGCACACGGAAATCCCCGTGGACAAGCGCAGCCTGAAGGCGATTCTGTCTGACGATGCCTTTCCTTACGAGGGCCTGCAGAACACGCTCAGCAGCATCATGCCCGCGCATGTGATTTATCCCAAGGTGGATGCCTTGCCAGCCGGTTTTTCACCGCGCTGGTTGCAGGCCATCCTGCGCCATCGTCTGGGCTTTGATGGCGCGATTTTCTCGGACGATTTGTCCATGGAAGGCGCAAGGCGTCTCAACGGCCAGCTGGTGTCGTACACCGATGCCGCTGTGGCCGCCCTCAACGCCGGTTGTGATCTGGTCTTGTTGTGCAACCAGAGTTTGCCCACCAGTGAAGGCCAGGGCCGAGCGGTCGATGCCTTGCTGGAAGGCTTGTCTGAAACCTTGCTCAAAGGCCGCTGGCAGGCCAGCGAGGCCAGTGAGCACCGCCGCCTGGCGCTGCTGCCCCGCATGGTTTCGCCTGGCTGGGAAGCCCTGATGACCGATCCGGCCTATTTGCAGGCGCTTTCGCTGATTCCTTGAGCCTTTTCCCGCCGACAGCCAGATAAGCGGTTAGACTGGTGCATTCGCTCCCGGTCATGCGATCGCGGTGCGCCAACCTAGGATGACTCGTGGCGACCAAATCTGGAAAAAACCAAGTGGACGAGAGTGGATTGCGCTTCACCAGCCGAGAGAATGGTTCGCCCTTCATTGGCATGGGCAAGGTGGGCGAAACCATGTCGTGCATCAAATGCGGCCTGCACAAGCCCCGCCGTCTGGGCAGTCAGCGCCGCTTCGCCGGAACGCTGGCCTTCTTTTGCTTTGAGTGCAAGCCGCCCGTGCCTGCACCCGCGCCAGCGACTGATGCCGCCAAATAAACCGATCTCATTGACTTTTCAATCTCTTTGACCATGGCCACACCGAATTACAACTACGAAAAGCGGCAACGCGAGCTCGCCAAGAAAAAGAAGAAGGAAGACAAGCTGAAAGAGCGCGAGGCGCGCAAGCACCAGACCGGCACGGATGCCGGTGCGGATGGGCAGCCCCAGGACAGCTTGCCCGAGACGGGGGAGCCCGCGTCAGGCGCCTGAGTTCACTTCCCGGCGCAAGGCGGGGAAGAGGATCACGTCGCGAATGCTCGGACTGTCGGTCAGCAGCATCATCAAGCGGTCGATGCCAATACCGCAGCCGCCCGTGGGAGGCATGCCGTATTCCAATGCCCGCACGAAATCGTGGTCGTAATACATCGCCTCGTCGTCGCCACTGTCCTTTGCGGCGACCTGGGCCTGAAAGCGCGCAGCCTGGTCCTCTGCGTCATTCAATTCGCTGAAGCCATTGCCAAACTCGCGACCCGTGATGTAGAGCTCAAAGCGCTCGGTCACTTCAGGTCGGCTGTCACTGGCGCGTGCCAGTGGTGAAATCTCGACCGGGTGCTCGCAGATGAAAGTGGGCTGCCACAGCTTTTCTTCCACGGTCTCCTCGAAATACATCACCTGCAGGCTTGCCAGGCTGCGCTGCGAGAGCTTGTCTTTTTCTTCATTCAGGCCCAGTTTCTTCAGCGCCTGCGTGAGCCAGGCTGCATCGTCGACATGCGAACCGGCCTCGGTGTATTTCACAATGGCTTCACGGATGGTCAGACGCTGAAACGGCTGGCTCAGGTCCACTGGCTTGCCACCGTAGGTCAGCAACAAGGTGCCGACGGCTTTCTCGGCGGCATCGCGCACCAGTGCTTCGGTGAACTGCATCAGGTCCTGGTAGTTCCAGTACGCCGCGTAGAACTCCATCATGGTGAACTCGGGGTTGTGACGGACCGAGATGCCTTCATTGCGGAAGTTGCGGTTGATTTCAAACACGCGCTCAAAGCCGCCCACGATCAGGCGCTTGAGGTACAACTCGGGCGCGATGCGCAGGAACATTTCCTGGTCCAGCGCGTTGTGGTGGGTGATGAACGGCTTGGCGTTGGCGCCGCCGGGAATCGGGTGCAGCATGGGTGTCTCGACTTCCAGGAAGCCGTGCTGCACCATGAACTCGCGAATGCCGCTGACGGCCTTGCTGCGCGCGATGAAGCGCTTGCGGGCGGCTTCATCGGTCATCAGGTCGATGTAGCGCTGGCGGTACTTCACTTCCTGGTCGTTGATGCCATGGAACTTGTCGGGCATGGGGCGCAGGCTCTTGGTGAGCAGGCGCACTTGCGTGGCATGGATGGACAACTCGCCCGTGCGGGTCTTGAACAGCTTGCCTTCAGCTGCCACGATGTCGCCCAGATCCCAGTGCTTGAAGTCGTTGTAGACGGCTTCGCTGACGTCGTCGCGGGTCACGTAGATCTGGATCCGCCCCGTGCTGTCCTGCAATGTCGCGAAGCTGGCCTTGCCCATCACGCGCTTGAGCATCATGCGTCCCGCAACCCGTGCCAGCTGGCCTTCTTCCACCAGATGCTCGGGTGTTTTCTGGCCATGTGTGTCGTGCAGCACGGCCGCGTGGTGCGCCGGTTTGAAATCGTTCGGGAAGGCCACGCCCAGCCCCTGCTGCTGGCGCTCGCGCAAGGTCTTGAGTTTGTCGCGGCGCTCGGCAATGAGCTGGTTTTCGTCTTGAGCGGGTGCTTCGGAAGCGGGGTGTTGGGCGTCAGTCATGGGAAGGGTCAGATCACCGCATCAGCGGGTTGGCGCTGCAGCATGGCCAGAACATTGGCCACGGTTTTGCGCAGGTCTCGGCGGTCGCAAATCATGTCGATCGCGCCTTTTTGTTGCAGGAATTCGGCACGCTGGAAGCCATCGGGCAAAGTCACGCGCACAGTGTTCTCAATCACGCGCGGACCGGCAAAGCCGATCAGGGCCTTGGGTTCTGCGATGACCACATCACCCACAAAGGCAAAGCCAGCAGAGACGCCACCCATGGTGGGGTCGGTCAGCACGCTGATGTAGGGCAATCCTTTTTTCGCCAGGCGGGTCAGCGCGGCATTGGTTTTGGCCATTTGCATGAGCGACAGCAAGCCTTCCTGCATGCGTGCGCCACCGGTGGCGGTGAAGCACACAAAAGGCACTTTCTGCTCGATGGCAGTGTGCACGCCGCGCACGAAGCGCTCGCCCACGACCGAGCCCATGCTGCCGCCCATGAAGTCAAATTCAAAGCAGGCTGCCACCAGATTGATGCTGTGCACCGCACCGCCCATGACGATCAGGGCATCGGTTTCGCCGGTGTTGTCGATGCCCTCTTTCAAGCGCTCGGTGTACTTTCGGCTGTCCTTGAATTTCAGGGCATCCACAGGCACCACTTCCTGCCCGATTTCGTAGCGACCTTCGGGGTCGAGGAAGGCATCCAGGCGCGCCCGCGCGCCAATGCGGTGATGGTGGCTGCAACCAGGACAGACGTTCTGGTTTTGTTCCAGATCGGTCTTGTACAAAACGGTTTCGCAGCTGGGGCACTTGACCCACAGACCTTCAGGCACGCTGCGGCGATCGGCGGGATCGGTATGTTGAATTTTAGGGGGGAGCAGTTTTTCGAGCCAACTCATGGTCGTCTCCTTCCAGGCAATGCCGTGATTATCCTACGTGGGAAGCCTTGTCGAGCGCATGCCGTATGCCGGCCAGAAAATCCCGGGCAGCCGCCACGGCGCCGCCTGGCGGGGCCGCTTCCAGCAATTGAATGATGCGTGAGCCGATGACCACCGCATCTGCCACCCGGCCAACAGCGCAGGCGGTGGCCGCATCGCGGATGCCAAAGCCCACGCCAACGGGAATGTGCACATGCTGGCGGATGCGTGGCAGCATGGCTTCCACGGCATCGGTGTCCAGATGCCCTGCACCGGTCACGCCTTTGAGCGAAACGTAATACACGTAGCCGCTGGCCACGCGGGCGACCTGATCCATGCGTTCGTTCGTGCTGGTGGGGGCCAGCAGGAAAATCAGGTCCATCTGGTGGGCCCGCAAGGTGGCGGCGAACTCTTCGCATTCTTCAGGGGGGTAATCGACCACCAGCACGCCGTCCACGCCGGCCTGGGAGGCGTCCCGCACAAAGGCGTTCTGGCCATGGCGCAGGTCATAGCATTCAATGGGGTTGGCGTAACCCATCAGCACCACTGGCGTGACGGCGTCGCGCTCCCGGAAACTGCGTACCATGGCCAATACCTCGCCCAGGCCGATGCCCAGGCGCAGGGCGGCTTCGCCCGCCTTTTGAATCACGGGGCCATCGGCCATCGGATCGCTGAAGGGAATACCCAACTCGATGATGTCAGCGCCAGCTTGCACCAGGCCGTGCATCAATTCGGGCGTGATGTCGGCTTGCGGAAAACCTGCCATCACATAGGGAATCAAGGCTTTGCGGCCTTCGCTCAGACGCTGCTTCAGCGTGGTATCGATGCGGCTCATTTCACCACCTTCACGATTTGTTCTTGCTGGCCTTTGACCGATTGGCCCTGGCAACTGGGTCGGCAATAAAAGTCGGCATGGCTCAGATCGGCCACAGTGCCGATGTCCTTGTCTCCCCGGCCCGATAGGTTGACCAGAATGGACTGCTCCGGTTTCATGGTCTTGGCCAGTTTCATGGCATAGGCCACGGCATGGCTGGATTCCAGAGCCGGGATGATGCCTTCGGTGCGGCACAGGTAATGGAAAGCCTCCAGTGCTTCGCTGTCCGTGATGCCCACGTACTCGGCGCGACCGATGTCCTTCAGATAGGCATGCTCGGGGCCCACACCCGGGTAATCCAGGCCCGCGCTCACGCTGTGGGTCTCGGTGATCTGCCCGTTGGGATCTTGCAGGATGTAGGTGCGGTTGCCGTGCAGCACACCAGGCGCGCCGCGTTGCAGCGAGGCGGAGTGCCTGCCGCTCTCCAGCCCTTCGCCTGCTGCCTCGACCCCGATCAGACGGGTGTTTTCATAGGGGATGTAAGGATGGAAGATGCCCATGGCATTGCTGCCGCCGCCCACGCACGCCACCACGGCATCGGGTTGCTGGCCGCGGTGCATTTCGGGCATTTGCTTCAGGCATTCCTCGCCGATCACACTCTGGAAATCGCGCACCATCATGGGATAGGGATGTGGGCCGGCCACGGTGCCGATGATGTAGAAGGTGTTCTCCACATTCGTCACCCAGTCGCGCAAGGCTTCGTTGAGGGCGTCTTTGAGGGTACGGCTGCCGCTTTCCACTGGCACCACGGTCGCCCCAAGGAGCTTCATGCGGTAAACATTGGGGCTTTGGCGCTTGACGTCCTCGCTGCCCATGTAGACCACGCACTCCAGGCCGTAGCGCGCGCAAATGGTGGCCGTGGCCACGCCGTGCTGTCCGGCGCCGGTTTCGGCAATCACGCGCGGCTTGCCCATGCGTTTGGCCAGCATGGCCTGTCCAATGGTGTTGTTGACCTTGTGTGCGCCGGTATGGTTGAGGTCTTCACGCTTGAGGTAGATTTGTGCGCCGCCCATCTCGCGGCTCATGCGGGCCGCGTGATAGATGGGGGAGGGGCGGCCGACAAAGTGCGCCAGTTCATACCGGAACTCGGCAAGAAAGTCGGGGTCGTGCTGGTACTTGGCATAGGCTTCGCGCAGCTCGTTGATGGCGTGCGTCAGGGTTTCGCTGACGAAGCTGCCGCCATAAGGGCCAAAGTGGCCGCGCAGATCGGGTTGTTGATAGGCAAACATGGAACTCTCCTGGCCACGAGGGCGCGATCGGTGTTCTGGTAAAGGAAAAGGGCGTCGTTGAAAGGCGCCTCAATGGGGCTCAGGTTTCGGTGCTTCGCACGGCGCGCACGAACTCGCGGATCAGCTCAGCATCCTTGATGCCCTTGGCAGACTCCACGCCCGAGCTGACATCCACCGCCAGCGAGCGTGCGCGTGCGCGCAACGAGCGGATGCCATCGGCCACGTTTGCAGGTGTGAGTCCACCAGACAAAACGAGGTGAGCGTTGACGTTTGGAGGAAGCTGTGACCAATTGAATGTCTTGCCGCCACCACCATAGCCCTCGATGTGGGCATCGAGCAGCAAGGCTTGGGCGTCTTTGTAATCTTGGGCGTATTTTACGAGGTCAAACGCATGGTTGGGCTCTATAGGGATGCGTGCGGCACGCAACCAGCGGCGTCCCAGCTGCCGGGCGATGGTCAGGCAGTCGATGGGCGTTTCGTCGCCGTGAAATTGCAGCCATGCGCCAGGCACCTCTGCGCAAGCCTGTGCGATGGCCTCGGGGCGTTCGTTCACGAAGAGCAGCACCGGGGTGACAAAGGCGGGCAGGCGCCTGGCCAGCTCGGCCGCCCGCATCGCGCTGACATGACGTGGGCTGGGCGGGTACAGCACAAAGCCGATGGCCTGAACGCCAGCCTGAACGGCAGCATCCACATCCTGCTCGCGGGTCAGACCGCAGACTTTGATGGGGGTGAAAGGGGCGGTGCTCATGGCAACCAATCATACGCAGCTGTGCGCTCGGGCAGGCCCCAGTGGGCTTCGTAGCGTGGCCCCAGGAAATACAGGCCATCGGGCGCAAATGTGGGGGAGGCGGCATCCCGGCTGCGCGCGGCCAGCACCTGTGCCATCCACTGCGCAGGCTGGTGGCCGTGGCCGACTTGCAGCAGGCTGCCCATGATGTTGCGGATCATGTGGTGCAAAAAGGCATTGCCTTCGAAGTCAAAGCGCCAGTAGGCGCTGTCCGGGCCAAGGCCATGGCGTGAGATATCGATGCGGTGCAAGGTTTTGATCGGTGACAAGGCCTGGCAGGCCGAAGCACGAAACGAGGTGAAGTCATGCTCACCCAGCAGGTACTGGGCTGCGGTTTGCATGGCGGCCAGATTCAGCGGGCGAAACACCCAGCCCACACGGCCAGCTTCCACGCTGGGGCGCACCGCCGACTCCAGCAGCACATACGCGTAACGGCGGCTGCGGGCGCTGGCGCGTGAATGAAAGGTGTCAGGCACAGCGCGCGCCCATTGCACCGCAATGTCGGCAGGCAGAAAACTGTTGGTGCCTCTGACCCAGGAAAACAGGTCGCGCTGGACCGAGGTGTCGAAATGCACCACTTGCATCAGGCCATGGACGCCGGCATCGGTGCGGCCAGCACACAAAGTTTGCAGTCGGGTACAGGCAAACGATTGCAGAGCCGCTTCCAGGTGGTCTTGCACCGTGCGCCCGGAGGGCTGGCTTTGCCAGCCGTCATAGGCTTGACCGTTGTAACTCAGGCCCAGGGCCAGCCGCATGCTCAGGCCCGCTCTGCCAGCCACTGCTGGGCACGGACTTGCAAGGCACCGCTGGCTTGTTCGGCCACTTCCTGAACCAAGGCGCGGCTGGTGTTTTCTTGTCCGAGGCGCCAGAGCTCTTCGGCCAGTTCAAACCGGATGCGCAAGGGCGCTTCGTCTTCACTGGGCAGGTCCAGAGAAATATCTTCCAGCTTGAACCCGGCCGCACGCGCCTGCACGGGCGGTGCAGCCACGGGGGCATGGACTGCTGGCGCCGTGGCGGGCTCCTCTGGCAGCGGGCCCAGGGGCGGCAGTTCGAGATCGAAGTCCACCTTCAGGGCCTGTGGTGTCGGGCGAGGTCGTCGCACGCGCCACAGGGCCAGCAGTGTCAGCAAGCCCAGAAGGCTGCCAGCGGCCACCGGGGTCAGAGGGTGTGCAGCCAACTGCTGCACGGCTGTGGCCGGCGGATTTTCCGAGACGCTGGTCGCAGGCCCGGCTGGGGCATCTGAGGAGGCCGCTTGGCCAGAGGCCTCCACGATTTTGCTCAGCTCGTTGATGTTGCGCGCCATTTCTTGCGCGCGCTGTGCCGTTTCCTGGGCTTCTCGCTGCAGCGCAATGCGCTCTTCACCTTCGCCACCAGGCTTGCTGAGGGTCAGCTTGTCTTGTACTGCGGCAGCCTTGGGCGCAGCGCTGGCTTGCAGCTTGCCGCTGGCAGCCTGGGCACTGTCCGGCAAAGCCGTGGTGGGCAAACGCTCTGCCAGGGCCTGACGGTAGGTGGCGAATTCCTCCGCCTGCAATTGCAGGGCTTGTCGGGCTTCGCTGCGGTCCACCTGCTGGGCTGCGGCCGATTCAGGCAAATTCAGTACCGCACCGGCTTTCAGGCGGTTGACATTGTTGTCAATGAAAGCATCGGGGTTGCTGCGCAGCAAGGCGAGCAGCATTTGCTCCAGCGAGATGCTGTCGTCCTTGTGGTACTGCGCCAGTTGACCGGCCGTGTCACCCGGTTGCACGCGCAGTTGCGTTGGCAGGTCGCTGCGCGGCTTGCGGTCGGCGCTGGCTTGGCCCAGCAGCAGGCTGACATCGCGCACCATGCGGCCGGATGCCCAGCGCAGTTCGAGCAACACATCGACGAAGCCAGCCTTTGCGGGCGATTGGCCAGTGAGCACCAGGACGCGCTGGCCTGCACGCTCTTGCACCTCCAGCGTCAGGCCTTCCAGGCTGGCATCTGCCTCCATTCGGGCCGCTTTGTAAGCCTGGGCATCCGCTTGCCTGGCTTGCAGGCCATTGGCTTCGGCCGCAGTCACCCTTTGCAAAGGGATTTCCACCCGCAAGGGTTCGCCAGGTTGGGATTGCACGACAGCTTGGCCGAGCGTCAAGGCGTGCGCATGTGTGGTCAGGGCCAAGGCCAGAGCGGCCCCCAGGGGGCGCAGCGAGAAACGGTGTGCAAGGGAGCGCATCAGGCGCTTCAGGCTTGAAGGAGGATACGCAGCATGCGACGCAGCGGTTCGGCCGCACCCCACAGAAGCTGGTCGCCCACGGTGAAGGCGCCCAGGTAATCGTCACCCATGGCGAGTTTGTGCAAACGGCCAACCGGGACGGTGAGCGTGCCGGTCACGGCCGCAGGGGTGAGGTCGCGCTCGCTGATCTCGCGCTGGTTGGGCACCACTTTGACCCAGTCATTGGCGCCAGCCAGGATGGATTCGATCTCTGCCAGAGGCACATCCTTGCGCAATTTGACCGTCAGGCCTTGCGAGTGGCAGCGCATCGCGCCAATGCGCACGCACAAGCCATCGATGGGGATGCTGCCAGCGCTGCGGAACGCCGGGCGCCCCAGAATCTTGTTGCACTCGGCGCCGCCTTTCCATTCTTCCTTGCTCTGTCCGTGCTCGACCGGCACATCAATCCAGGGGATCAGGCTGCCAGCCAGGGCGGTGTTGCGGAAGTTCTGGGTCGGGAAAGCCGCAGCACGCATGGTGGCCGACACTTTGCGGTCAATGTCCAGGATGGCGGAAGCCGGGTCGGCCAACTCTGCCTTGACGGCGTCGTGCAGCGCGCCCATTTGCTGCAACAGTTCACGCATGTTTTGCGCACCAGCACCGGACGCGGCCTGGTAGGTCATGGCGCTGACCCATTCCACCAGGTCGTGCTGGAACAGGCCACCCATGGCCATCAGCATCAGGCTGACGGTGCAGTTGCCGCCGATCCAGTTCTTGCCACCCTGTGACAAGGATTGGTCGATCACGTTGCGGTTGACCGGGTCGAGAATGATGACGGCATCATCAGCCATGCGCAGGGCCGATGCGGCATCAATCCAGTGGCCTTGCCAGCCAGCGGCGCGAAGCTTGGGGTACACCTCCTTGGTGTAATCGCCGCCCTGGCAGGTCAGCACAATGTCGCACTTTTTCAGCGCGTCGATGTCGTTGGCGTCTTTCAGGGTGGTTTCGTTCTTGGCTTGCGCCGGCGCTTTGCCGCCTGCGTTGGACGTCGAGAAGAACACCGGCTCGATCAAGCCGAAGTCGCCCTCGGCCTGCATGCGGTCCATCAGGACCGAGCCCACCATGCCACGCCAGCCCACCAGGCCGACCACGTTGCCAATCTTTTTCATCGCAATGCCCTTTCAATTCTTGTTTGCCGGCTCGTCGAGCCGGGAGGGCATGACGAACCAGAGGGAAGTTAGCCCTTGGTAATCTGTTTGGTGAGTGCGGCCACGACCGCATCGCCCATCTCGCGGGTGCCCACCTGGGTGGTGCCTTCCGAGTAGATATCTGCCGTGCGCAGGCCACTGGCCAAAACCGATTTCACAGCCGACTCAATGTGGTCAGCTGCCTGGTCTTGGTTGAGCGAGAAACGGAGCATCATGGCAGCAGACAGTATTGTAGCCAGCGGGTTTGCAAGATTCTTACCGGCGATGTCGGGGGCGCTGCCGTGGCTGGGCTCGTACAGTCCCTGGTTTTTCACGTTCAGCGAAGCCGAGGGCAGCATGCCGATCGATCCCGTCAGCATGGATGCTTCGTCGGAAAGGATGTCGCCGAACATGTTGCCGGTCACCACCACGTCGAACTTCTTGGGCTCTTTCACCAGTTGCATGGCCGCGTTGTCCACGTACATGTGGTCCAGCGCCACATCGGGGTATTGCTTGCCAACTTCGCTGACAACGTCCTTCCAGAGCTGGAAGGTTTCCAGCACGTTCGCCTTGTCCACGCTGGTCACGCGCTTGTTGCGTTTTTGTGCAGCCTGGAACGCCACATGCGCGATGCGCTCGATTTCCGGGCGTGTGTAGCGCATGGTGTCAAAGGCTTCTTCCGCACCAGGGAAGTGACCGTCTGTGGCGATACGGCGACCGCGAGGTTGGCCGAAGTAGATGTCACCAGTCAGCTCGCGGATGATCAGGATGTCCAGGCCTGCCACCAGCTCGGGCTTGAGGCTGGAGGCATGCGTCAGCTGCTCGTAGCAGATGGCAGGGCGGAAGTTGGCGAACAGACCCATGTTCTTGCGCAGCCCCAGAATGGCTTGCTCGGGGCGCAGGGGACGGTCCAGGGTGTCGTATTTCCAGTCACCCACAGCGCCGAACAGCACCGCGTCCGAGGCCATGGCCAGTTTCAGGGTGGATTCGGGCAGTGGGTGGCCGTGTGCGTCAAAGGCGGCGCCACCGACCAGGGCGGTTTCCATTTCGAGGGGCAGGTTCAGAACCTTCAGGACCTTGACGGCTTCTGCCACGATTTCGGTACCGATGCCATCGCCGGGAAGAACTGCAATTTTCATGATGTGTTTGTTTTCTAAAAAAAGCTCAGGCAGTGTGGGCGAGCCAGGGTTTGGTGGCCAGACGCTGGGCTTCGTACTGGCGGATCTTGTCGGCGTGGCGCAGGGTCAGACCGATGTCGTCAAAACCGTTGAGCAAACAGTATTTGCGGAAGGCCTGCACGTCGAACGGGATTTCTTCGCCCTGCGGGCGCACCACAACCTGGCGCTCCAGGTCGATGGTGAGTTCGTAGCCAGGGAAGGCCGCCACTTCATCGAACAGCTTGGCGATGGTGGCTTCGGGCAACACGATGGGCAACAGGCCGTTTTTGAAACAGTTGTTGAAGAAAATGTCAGCAAAGCTGGGTGCCAGGATGGCGCGGAAGCCAAACTGATCGATGGCCCATGGGGCATGCTCGCGCGAGGAGCCACAGCCAAAGTTCTTGCGGGCCAGCAGGATGGAGGCGCCCTGGTAGCGCTTTTGATTCAGCACGAAATCCGGATTGGGCTTGCGGCTGGCCAGGTCCTGGCCGGGGAAGCCAGGGTCCAGGTAACGCCATTCGTCGAACAGGTTGGGGCCGAAGCCCGTCTTGCGGATCGATTTGAGGAATTGCTTGGGGATGATCGCGTCGGTGTCGACGTTCTCGCGGTCCATGGGAGCGACCAGGCCTTTGTGGAGCGTGAATTTCTGCATGCTGTGACCTCTGGGCTCAGGCAAATTGACGGACGTCGACGAAGTGGCCGTGGATGGCGGCAGCTGCCGCCATGGCGGGGCTGACCAGGTGGGTGCGTCCACCGGCACCCTGGCGACCTTCGAAGTTGCGGTTGCTGGTGGAAGCGCAGCGCTCGCCAGGCTCCAGCCGGTCAGCATTCATGGCCAGACACATGGAGCAGCCGGGCTCGCGCCATTCAAAGCCCGCGGCCTTGAAAATCTCGTGCAAGCCTTCGCGCTCGGCTTGCTCTTTCACCAGACCTGAGCCGGGCACCACCATGGCCACCTTGACATTGCGCGCCACTTTCTGGCCCAGTTTCTTCACCACGGCAGCGGCTTCACGCATGTCTTCGATCCGGCTGTTGGTACAGGAGCCGATGAAGATTTTGTCCACGTGGATGTCGTTGATGGGCTTGCCGGGCTCCAGGCCCATGTACGTCAGTGCACGTTCGATGGCACTGCGCTTGGTCGCATCTTTTTCCTTGTCGGGATCGGGCACGCGGGCATCGATGGGCAGCACCATTTCGGGCGAGGTGCCCCAGGTGACCTGCGGCAGGATCTCGGCGGCATTGAGTTCCACCACGGCATCGAATTGGGCGTCGGCGTCGGAGTGAAGGGTTTTCCAGTACGCCACGGCCTGGTCCCATTCGACGCCTGTGGGCGAGAGCAGACGGCCTTTCACATACTCGATGGTTTTGTCGTCCACGGCGACCAGGCCGGCGCGGGCGCCAGCTTCGATGGCCATGTTGCAGACCGTCATCCGGCCCTCCATGGACAGGCTGCGAATGGCCGAGCCGGCAAATTCAATGGTGTAACCCGTGCCGCCAGCCGTGCCAATCTTGCCGATGATGGCCAGCACGATGTCCTTGCCGGTGCAGCCGCGCGGCAGCGTCCCCTCGACCTTCACCAGCAGGTTCTTGGCCTTCTTGGCCAGCAGGGTTTGCGTGGCCATCACGTGCTCGACTTCGCTGGTGCCAATGCCATGGGCCAGCGCGCCAAACGCACCATGGGTGGAGGTGTGCGAGTCACCGCAGACCACGGTCATGCCGGGCAGGGTGGCGCCATTTTCCGGACCGATCACATGCACGATGCCCTGACGCTTGGACAGGAAGGGGAAGTAGACCGCCGAACCGAATTCAGCAATGTTGCTGTCCAGCGTGGTCACCTGTTCTTTGCTGATGGGGTCGGTGATGCCGTCATAGCCGAGCTCCCAGCCGGTGGTGGGTGTGTTGTGGTCGGCGGTGGCCACGATCGAGCTCACGCGCCACACTTTGCGGCCAGCCTGGCGAATGCCTTCAAAGGCCTGCGGACTGGTGACCTCATGGACCAGATGGCGGTCGATGTAGAGCACCGATGTGCCGTCTTCTTCGGTATGGACGACGTGTTCGTCCCAAATTTTGTCGTAAAGGGTGCGTCCCATGGAGTCTCACTAGGTAAGCTGGAGGAGAACCCGGTATTTTAGGCGCCCTCCCAGCTTTCTGCCTGCGCAATCTCCACAATCGTGACAGTCGCTGCCATCGCCATCGCCAGCGCAGTGGGGGTGTCAGCCAACGATCAGGTCCGGGTCCAGTCTGCGTGCACGTGGGTCCACGTAGTACCCGCCGTATTCTGTGTAGCGCAAAACATGCTGCCCGCAGCGCTGGCAGGCATGGACATCACAACGGTTGGTTGGGAAATGCTGGAGGGACACGGGCGCATCGGGCGATTCGTAGCGCGTGCCGTTCGGGTGGTATTCCTCGAAGGTCGGCTCCAGCAGTTCGGGGTCACGCAGGGTGGCCACGGCCTTCATTTGATGCGCCGGCCAATCGGCGTCGGGGAAGGTTTCCCAGCCCGCACAGCGTTGCAAGCTGCATTGACAGTCTTGCGTGGGGCCCGCACTGATTTGGCGAAGGGCTTCGGGCGTTTGAATGCGAGGGAGATCGGCCATGTCGAAAATCTCTGGTCCCAAAAAGAAAAACCTCCAATCGCTTGGAGGTGTATGGGGTTCATTGCACCGTCATCGCGGCCCAGACGCGACGATCTTTCTCCGGGGGGAGGGATCGCCGCGGCGTTTGGCGCACCGCCATGACGGACAAGAATCAGCGCTTGGCCATGTTGGCGGGGACATCGCGGCGGGGCGAGCCGGTGAACAGCTGACGCGGACGGCCGATCTTGTACTCGGGGTCACTGATCATTTCGTTCAACTGCGCGATCCAGCCCACGGTACGGGCCAGGGCGAAGATGCCGGTGAACAGGTTGACAGGGATGCCGATGGCACGCTGCACGATGCCGGAGTAGAAGTCCACGTTCGGGTAGAGCTTGCGCTGCACGAAGTAGTCATCTTCCAGGGCGATTTTCTCGAGCTCCTTGGCCAGCTTGAACAGCGGGTCATTTTCCAGGCCCAGCTCGGCCAGCACTTCGTTGCAGGTTTCCTGCATCAGTTTGGCACGCGGGTCGTAGTTCTTGTACACGCGGTGACCAAAGCCCATCAGCTTGACGCCGGAGTTTTTGTCTTTCACCTGGTTCATGAACTCGCCCACCTTGGCAACGCCGCCCATGGCCTGGATTTCTTCCAGCATGTTCAGGCAGGCTTCGTTGGCGCCGCCGTGTGCCGGTCCCCACAGGCAGGCCACGCCGGCAGCGATGGCCGCAAACGGGTTGGTGCCAGAGGAGCCACACAGACGCACAGTGGACGTCGAAGCGTTCTGCTCGTGGTCAGCATGCAGGATGAAGATGCGGTCCAGGGCGCGTTCGAGCACCGGGTTCACCTTGTAGTCTTCGCACGGTGTGCCGAACATCATGCGCAGGAAGTTGCCCGAGTAGCTCAGGTCGTTGCGCGGGTACATGTAAGGCTGGCCGACGCCGTATTTGTAAGCCATGGCCACCAGGGTGGGCATCTTGGCGATCAGGCGGATGGCCGCGATTTCGCGGTGTTCCGGGTTGTTGATGTCGGTGCTGTCATGGTAGAAGGCCGACAGGGCGCCTACCAGGCCCGTCAGCACAGCCATGGGGTGTGCGTCACGACGGAAGCCACGCAGGAAAAACTGCATCTGCTCGTTCACCATGGTGTGGTTGGTCACCAGGGTGTGGAAGTCCTTGCGTTGCTTGGGGTCGGGCAGTTCGCCTTTGAGCAGCAGGTAGCAAGTGTCCAGGTAATCGCAGTTGCTGGCCAGTTGCTCGATGGGATAGCCGCGGTACAGCAATTCACCCTTGTCGCCGTCAATGTAGGTGATGCCAGATTGGCAGGAAGCGGTGGACAAAAAGCCCGGGTCGTAGGTGAACATGCCGGTCTGGGCATACAGCTTGCGGATGTCAATCACATCCGGGCCGATGTTGCCGCTGTAGACGGGCATTTCGATCTTGGGCGCGCCATTGCTGAAGGTCAGTGTGGCTTTGTTGTCTGCGAGTTTCATGGTCAGAGTCCTTTAAATTCAAATGCGGGACGAAAAGTCATTGCCGGAGCATGCTCAGCACTTCTTGCACATCTTCCTGGGCGATGTCTTGCGGCAATTCATTGCGGCGCAACAGCAGGTCCAGCAGGTCGTTGTCGGAGAGGTCCATCAGCACGTACAGGGCACGTGCCTGGCCCACTGTCAAGCGAGATTCATGCCGATGGAAGAAACGCTCAATGAACAAATCGTTTTCCAGCAAACCACGCCGGCAGCGCCAGCGCAGCTTGCTCAGGCCACGCTCTCCGAGGGGAGTCGCGGCATCGAGTCCATTGAGAAGTTCATCGCTCATGGGGGCTGACTTCGGGAATGTCCTGTTGTGGTGCGTCAGATGGCGCGACGCACCATCAATTCCTTGATCTTGCCGATGGCCTTGGTCGGGTTCAGGCCTTTGGGGCAGACATCGACACAATTCATGATGGTGTGGCAACGGAACAGACGGTAGGGGTCTTCCAGATTGTCCAGGCGACCGGCGGTGTCTTGATCGCGGCTGTCGGCAATGAAGCGGTAGGCTTGCAGCAGGCCAGCAGGACCGACGAACTTGTCGGGGTTCCACCAGAAAGAGGGGCAGCTGGTGGAGCAGCTGGCACACAGAATGCACTCGTACAAGCCATTGAGCTCGTCGCGCTCTTCAGGCGATTGCAGTCGCTCTTTTTCGGGCGGCAGCGTGTCATTCACAAGATAGGGCTTGATCGAGTGGTATTGCTTGAAGAACTGCGTCATGTCCACGATCAGGTCGCGGATGACGGGCAGGCCCGGCAACGGCTTGAGGACAATGGTTTCCGGCAGGCTCAGCATGTTGGTCAGGCAGGCCAGACCGTTCTTGCCATTGATGTTCATGGCATCGGAGCCACACACACCTTCGCGGCAGGAGCGACGGAAGGAAAGCGTGGGGTCTTGCGCCTTGAGCTTCATCAGGGCGTCAAGCAGCATGCGCTCATGGCCGTCAAGCTCAATCTTGACGGTTTGCATGTAGGGCTTGGCATCCTTGTCGGGGTCGTAGCGATAGATTTGGAAAGTGCGTTGCATGGCGATTCCTTAGAAGGTCCGGACCTTGAGTTCGACGCTGTCGACAGTCAGGGGCTTGAGGTTGACGGGCTTGTAGGTCAGCGAGTTGGACGCGCTGTGCCACAGGGTGTGCTTGAGCCATTCGGTGTCGTTGCGACCATTCGGATGCTCGGGAGTATCGGCATAGTCGTCCACAGTATGGGCGCCACGGCTTTCGTGGCGAGCCGCTGCCGATTCCATGGTGGCTTGCGCGCACTCGATCAGGTTTTCAACTTCCAGCGCTTCGATGCGCGCCGTGTTGAACACCTTGGAGTGGTCTTTCAGGCCCACAGCCTTGACGCGCTCGCGCAATGCCGCAATTTTCTTGACGCCTTCGTCCATGCTGGCCTGGGTGCGGAACACCCCCGCGTGCTGTTGCATGGAAGCGCGGATGTCGTTGGCCACATCCTGTGCGTACTCGCCCGTGGAGGCGCCTTCCAGGCGGGCCAGGCGGGCCAGCGTGCGGTCGGCAGCGTCCGCAGGCAAGGGCTTGTGGGACTTGTTCTTGAGGTTGAAGTCGACGATGTGGTTGCCCGCCGCACGACCGAACACCAGCAGGTCCAGCAGCGAGTTGGTGCCCAGGCGGTTGGCGCCGTGCACCGACACACAGGAGCACTCGCCCACAGCGTACAGGCCATTGATCGGCTCGGCGTGGTTGGTGGCGGTCTGCATGACCACCTGGCCATGGATATTGGTCGGAATGCCGCCCATCTGGTAGTGGATGGTGGGCACCACGGGGATCGGTTCCTTGGTGATATCAACGTTGGCGAAGTTGTGGCCAATCTCGTACACCGAAGGCAGGCGCTTCATGATGGTCTCGGCACCGAGATGGTCGAGCTTGAGCAGCACGTAGTCCTTGTTGGGGCCGCAGCCACGGCCTTCCTTGATTTCCTGGTCCATCGAGCGCGATACGAAATCGCGCGGTGCCAGGTCTTTCAGCGTCGGTGCATAGCGCTCCATGAAACGCTCGCCATTGCTGTTGAGCAGAATCGCGCCTTCGCCACGGCAGCCCTCGGTGAGCAGCACGCCAGCGCCGGCCACGCCGGTGGGGTGGAATTGCCAGAACTCCATGTCTTCGAGGGGGATGCCTGCGCGCGCAGCCATGCCCAGACCGTCACCGGTGTTGATGAAGGCATTGGTGGAGGCTGCAAAGATGCGGCCAGCGCCACCGGTGGCCAGCAGCACGGTCTTGGCTTCCAGGATGTACAGGTCGCCAGTTTCCATTTCCAGGGCGGTCACGCCCACCACGTCACCCTCGGCGTCGCGGATCAGGTCCAGGGCCATCCATTCCACGAAGAAGCTGGTCTTGGCCTTGACGTTTTGCTGGTACAGCGTGTGCAGCATGGCATGACCGGTGCGGTCAGCCGCAGCGCAGGCGCGTTGCACGGGTTTTTCGCCGTAGTTGGCGGTGTGGCCGCCGAAGGGGCGCTGGTAGATCGAGCCGTCGGGGTTGCGGTCGAAGGGCATGCCCATGTGTTCCAGGTCGTACACGACCTTGGGTGCTTCGCGGCACATGAATTCGATCGCATCCTGGTCGCCCAGCCAGTCCGAACCCTTGATGGTGTCGTAGAAGTGGTAGTGCCAGTTGTCGTCGGACATGTTGCCCAGCGAGGCGCCGATGCCGCCCTGTGCAGCCACCGTGTGCGAACGGGTGGGGAACACCTTGGACAGCACGGCCACGTTCAGGCCGGCACGCGCCAGTTGCAGGGAGGCACGCATGCCCGAGCCGCCTGCTCCGACGATCACGACGTCAAACTTGCGGGTGGCGATTTGGTCTTTGGTATAGCTCATGATCTTGATTCTTGTGTCAGAGGTCTGCGCGGATTACAGGCGCCACAGGACTTGAACGGCCCAGCCGGCGCAGCCGGTCAGCCAGACGATGGTGAAGACGTGCAGCACCAGACGCACGCCCACGGGCTTGATGTAGTCCATCCAGATGTCGCGCACGCCGACCCAGACGTGCCACAGCAGGGCGACGATCACGGCGAAGGTGAGGAATTTCATCCATTGCGATGCAAAGATGCCGGCCCACTGCTCGTAGCCGATGGGGCCGGAGGTGAAGATCACCTGTGCCAGCAGCAACACAGTGAACAGGGCCATCAGGCCTGCTGTGACGCGCTGGGCCAGCCAGTCGCGAAAACCATAACCAGCACCGACGACGGTGCGCTTGGAGCCGTAGTTGACGGACATGTTGTTTGCTCCTTGGGGTGAATCAGTACAGGCCGAACAGCTTGGCGCCCAGCACAGCCGTCAGGCCCAGGCTCAGGACCAGGGTGACGATGGCGGACGACTTGCCGAATTCCTTGCTCACGGCATGGCACACGTCCATGTACAGGTGACGCATGCCGGCGATGAAGTGGTGCAAATACGCCCAGATCAGGGCCAGGGCCACCAGTTTCATGAACCAGCCGGGCACAAAACCCAGGCCGACGTTGAAGGCGGCAGAGAACTTGGCAAAGGAGATCTCGGAGCTGATGGAATTGTCAAACAGCCAGATGATCAGCGGCATCAGCAGGAACATCAGCAGACCGCTGATGCGGTGCAGGATGGATACCCAGCCGGCAGCCGGCAGGCGGTAGGTGGGCAGGTCGCTCAGGGCATTGATGTTGCGGAATTCAGGCCGCTTTTTGGCGAGTTCAGTCATGTGGGTACTTTCTCGTTGGTAACGGGTTTGTAATTTTTCGGTGACAAACCGCAGCATTCTATTGCAACGCAACAATCTGACATGAGCATTTCAGAACGATCGTGCAGGTGTTGCGACAGCGGCGAGGTGTGCACCGTTGTGGTGCTTGAATGGCGCGGGTATCAGCTCACCCTAGGACGTTGTGGTAGTGGTGGCTGTCGGTACGGTAGAGGCCCCGACGCAGTTCCATGGGGGTGTCGTTGTAGGTGTAGGCGATGCGCTCCACGCTCAGCAAAGGTGTGCCTGGCGTGACATCCAGAAGTGTCTGCTGCGCCGGGTCGGGCAGTACGGCACGGATTTTTTCTTCGGCACGGACCATGCGCACGCCGAACTCGGTTTCGAACAGCGCGTACATCGTTCCTTGATACCCCTCCAGTCGTTCGGCGGTCAGGCCCTTGAACGGACTGCCGGGCAGCCAGAGATCTTCCAGGATGGTTGGCACGCCGGCAAACGACAGCACACGCCGCACCTGCAGCACCGTGTCGCCCGAGCGCAGGGCCAGCGCGCGTGCGATTTCGGCATTGGCGCGCAGGCGCTTGCAGTCGACGATGCGCCGCTGGGCTGGCCCCTCGCTGGCCACGTCGCCGTTGTCTGGCACCAATTTGAGGAAACGGTACTGCACATGGTGCTCGGCATGGGTGGCCACAAAAGTGCCTTTGCCCTGACGGCGAACCAACAGGTTGTCGCTGGCGAGTTCATCGATGGCCTTGCGCACTGTGCCCTGGCTGACGCGGTAGCGCGCGGCCAGATCGATTTCGCTGGGAATGGCCTCACCCGGCTTCCATTCCCCCGACTGCAGGCTTTGCAGGATCAGGCCCTTGATCTGTTGGTACAGCGGGCTGAATGCTGGCGTGGGCGCCGTCAGGTCCGAGGTGCTTGTCTCCATCGTCATCGAGGCATTCTCATTGGGTTAGAAGAGGACCTGGTCAGGGTCATGTCAGGTGTCGAATCATATCTTATATAAGACATAAGACAAATTGACCCTTCAGGGTTTTCGAGGGTACACTCGACAGTTGTTCCCATTTTTTGTCATCACTCACTTTTCTGGAGTTTTCAATGAGCAAGAAGCCCGTCCGCGTTGCCGTCACCGGCGCTGCAGGTCAAATCGGTTACGCCCTGCTGTTCCGCATCGCCTCTGGCGAAATGCTGGGCAAGGACCAGCCCGTCATCCTGCAATTGCTGGAAATCCCCGACGAGAAGGCTCAGAAAGCGCTCAAGGGTGTGATGATGGAACTCGAAGACTGCGCTTTCCCGCTGCTGGCCGGCATGGAAGCCCACTCTGATGCGATGACCGCCTTCAAGGACACCGACTATGCGCTTCTGGTTGGCGCCCGTCCCCGTGGCCCCGGCATGGAGCGTGCCGACCTGCTGGCCGCCAACGCCCAGATCTTCACCGCCCAGGGCAAGGCCCTGAACGCCGTGGCTTCGCGCAACGTCAAGGTGCTGGTCGTCGGCAACCCTGCCAACACCAACGCCTACATCGCCATGAAGTCGGCACCCGACCTCAAGCCTGGCAACTTCACCGCCATGCTGCGCCTGGACCACAACCGCGCTGCTTCGCAGATTGCCGCCAAGACCGGCAAGGCCGTCAAGGACATCGAAAAGCTGTGCGTTTGGGGCAACCACTCGCCCACGATGTACGCCGACTACCGCTTTGCCACCATCAACGGCGAATCGGTCAAGACCATGATCAACGACCAGGTCTGGAACGAAACCGTGTTCCTGCCCACCGTGGGCAAGCGTGGCGCCGCCATCATCGAAGCCCGTGGCCTGTCCTCGGCCGCTTCGGCCGCCAACGCCGCCATCGACCACATGCGTGACTGGGCCCTGGGCACCAACGGCAAGTGGGTCACCATGGGCATCCCGTCGCAGGGCTGGTACGGCATCCCCAAGGACGTGATGTTCGGCTTCCCCGTCACCTGCGAAAACGGCGAGTACAAGGTCGTCGAAGGCCTCGAGATCGACGCCTTCAGCCAGCAGTGCATCGACAAGACGCTCAAGGAACTGACCGACGAGCAGGCCGGCGTCGCTCACCTGCTCTGATCGGACCGCTGACGTGTCCCTGCATCCGCGCGATGTCCTGATGGGCGCACAAGCCGGCAGCGTGCAGCTGCCGGTTTGCGACCATTACAGCGGCGTCGAGGTGCGGATGCGCAAAAGCCTGCAGCTGCAGGCCGAAATGACGCAGGAGTTCGGCACCTGCGTCTTCGACGTCACCCTCGATTGCGAGGACGGCGCCCCGGTGGGCGGTGAGGCGGAGCACGCCGCACTGGTCACCGAGCTGGCGCTGGCCGCTGCGCCCGACGCCCGCGTCGCGGTGCGGGTCCACCCGGTGGACCACCCCTCTTTCGATGCCGACGTGGCCCACATTGCAGGCCGCGCCGGTCACCGCCTGGTGCACCTGATGGTGCCCAAGGTGGAGTCGGTGCAGGATGTCGAGCGGGCCGTGGCCGCGCTTGACGCTGCGGGCGCCACAGCCCTGCCGCTGCAGGTGCTGATCGAGTCGCCCGCTGCGGTACACCGCGCTTTTGATATTGCCGCGCACCCCCGTGTGCAGTCGCTCAGCTTCGGGCTGATGGATTTTGTCTCGGCCCATGGTGGCGCGATTCCGTCCGATGGCATGGCTGCCCAGGGGCAGTTCACCCACCCCTTGGTTGTGCGTGCCAAGCTGGAGATCGCCAGCGCCTGCCATGCCCAAGGCAAGGTGCCTTCGCATTGCGTGGTGACCGAATTCAGCGATGTGCAGGCCATGCGTCAGGCGGCCCTCAAGGCCTCTCGCGAGTTCGGCTACACCCGCATGTGGAGCATCCACCCGGCGCAGATCCGCCCCATTCTCGAAGCCATGGCGCCGACCGAAGCCGAGATCGGGCGCGCCAGCGAGATCATCGTGACAGCGCATGCGGCCCAGTGGGCGCCCATCAGCCATGCCGGACAGTTGCACGACCGGGCCAGTTACCGTTTCTTCTGGCAGGTGCTTGAGCGCGCCCACCAGACGGGGCGCCCCCTGGCCCCGGAGATACAGTTGTTTTTTGTGGCCACTGGTCAAAAGACCGGACGGGCATCATGATGTGCAGTTCCCTCACCAAGGAGACAGGCATGCGCACCACTGCCATCATCATGGGGCTGGCCGTACTGGCCACCAACGTCTGGGCTGAGCCCGACAGGAAAGTGTCGGCCAAGCCCGCTGCACAAACGGCCTCGGCCCACAAGGCTTCGCCCAAAAAACCCGCCCCGGCGGCGGTCCAGGGGCCAGCCCAAGCGCCCATGGGTGAGGAGGAATTGAACATCGCCCAGCGCGTGCACCAGGGCCGTCTGCGCTGCGAGCTCGGGGCGAGTGTGCACATTGAGCCCGACCAGTTGCAGCCCGGTTACTTCCACGTGCAAGGCAAAGGCTTTCGCTACCGCATGCACCCGGTGACCACGAGCACTGGCGCCATCCGCCTCGAAGACAAGCAAGCCGGTGCCGTCTGGCTCCAGCTGGCCAACAAGTCCATGCTGATGGACCAGAAAAAAGGCCAGCGCCTGGCCGATGAATGCGCGCATCCTGAGCAAATGGCATTTGCCGCGCAGATGAAAAACAACCCGCCGCCTCCGTTGATCGAGGTCAACACGGGGCGATGACCTTTTTGATTTTGTTAGACAGGAGAAAAAACCATGTTGAAAGCCTACCGTGACCACGTCGCCGAACGCGCCGCCCTCGGTATCCCGCCGTTGCCGCTGGACGCCAAGCAGGTGGCCGAGCTGATCGAGCTGATCAAGAACCCGCCGGCCGGCGAAGACGCCTTCCTGATGGACCTGCTCACCCACCGTGTTCCTCCTGGCGTGGACGATGCGGCCAAGGTCAAGGCTTCTTTCCTGGCGGCTGTGGCCCATGGTGACATTGCTGTCGGGCTGGTCTCCAAGGCCAAGGCCACTGAATTGCTGGGCACCATGGTCGGTGGCTACAACGTCAAGCCGCTGATCGACCTGCTCGACGACAAGGATGTGGCGGCAGTGGCGGCCGAGGGCCTCAAGAAGACCCTGCTGATGTTCGATGCCTTCCACGACGTTGCCGACAAGGCCAAGGCCGGCAATGCCAAGGCCAAGGAAGTCATCCAGAGCTGGGCCGACGCCGAATGGTTCACCAGCCGCCCTGAAGTGCCCAAGAGCATCACCGTGACCGTGTTCAAGGTGCCCGGAGAGACCAACACCGACGACCTGTCGCCCGCCCCCGACGCCTGGAGCCGTCCGGACATCCCGATGCACTACCTGGCCATGCTCAAGAACACCCGCCCTGACGCGGCGTTCAAGCCCGAGCAAGACGGTGTGCGCGGCCCGATCCAGTTCATCGAAGACCTCAAGAAAAAGGGCCACCTGGTCGCCTACGTGGGTGACGTGGTCGGTACCGGTTCGTCGCGCAAGTCCGCCACCAACAGCGTGATCTGGGCCAC
>JACCDX011684555.1_pt1 | contig 57343 bp, 54 predicted proteins | sample 7449681 | NCBI WGS metagenome assembly JACCDX01 (sample SAMN15323450, study PRJNA562643) | freshwater metagenome | isolation source: river surface water | place: USA:Blue River Watershed | collected 2017-08-18
TTGCGCAAAATGTTGCAAATGTCTTAGTAAAATTTGATTCGCTAAAATGTTCTAAGAAATAGAGACCTAGATTTCTTAGAACATTTTTTCTTTCGGTTCATATTTGGCGATATCTTCGCACTGACGAATCATATTGTCAGTATACTCCTTAATTGCAGATTCGGTGTTTTGTTGACAGGCAATGATATATTTTTGGCGCAACTTTGTTAGTTCAGCTCGACTATAAAGACCGCGTTTTGAGTTAATGTTTTTCTCCAAAGCTTTTTGTTTTTCTGCGGCATCAAGTTGTGCTTCAAAAACTTTATCTGGTTCGAAGAGCTCGATGTCGCCTTGCATTAATCCAAGAGCGCTGAAGCTGTTGTTGTTGTATAAATCTGCATTAACTTTGGCGCGTTCGATATCTTTACGACGCTGATCAACATCTTTCAAATAATAGTCAGGAAAGCGTACGTAGGCGGCTTTTTGACAAAGAGTTTTTTGTTCAGATTCTTTCTTGAATTTCTTGGCGTCGACTTCACTCAGGCATTGTTTTGAATTGTCTTGTGAAGTTTTGCACTCTTTGAATAAAACGTCATCACGAAAATATTTGACGCAATAAGGATAATTTTTTTGCGCTTCAGCATATTTCTGATTTTCAATGTCGAGTCTGGTATCAAGTATAAAAGTCAGATTATAAGAGCGATTGGGATATTTTAAATATTCATCAACTCCATAAGCAGGATCAAGCTGGGCATCATCAATTAATCTTTTTCGACATAGCAAATATTGGTCGGTTTTAATGCGATCATCCATATTGAAATTATAGCCCATATCGAGGCATTTTTGGTGGTCGCGGGCATCAATTTTTTTGTTTTCTTTGACGAAAACGGATTCGCGCGCTTCTGATAAATTTTGGCTGATTTTAGTTACTAAATCAGTGATGGCAGTGTTGTAGATGATTGAATTACGTGAGGAAGTGGTGCTGTTTAGCTTATATTTTGCCATCGACAATCGGCAATGCCAGTAAAGGTCGTTACTGAAATTTTTGTTGGTTGAGCCAGAATTTAAATCAAGTGAGATACAAAATTTATGATCTTCAAGTTCAAGCTTTTGGACGTTATGATCGCTTGAAAGTATGTATTTCGGTGGGATATTTTCCTTTTTTTTTGAGCAAGCAATTAAAGCGCAAAAAACTAATGTGAGAAAATATAATGATTTTTTTGGCATTTAATTAAAGAGTTTGATCGTAATTTTTAGTTATTATCTCAGTTAAATTTCTTTCAATAATTTTTGCAATCTATGTTCTTGTTGGTCGGGCTTGGAAATATTGGCTCTGAATATGAATTAACACGTCACAATTTTGGCTTCTTGTTGCTTGACAAAATCGTTGATGATTATGGTTTTACAGCGCAATCCAAAAAATTTAAAAGCGAAGTTTTTAGCGGAACGATTGCCAACCAGAAGGTTTTAGCGATTAAGCCGCAAACCTACATGAATCGCTCTGGAACTGCGGTGATAGAAGCGATTAATTTCTATAAAATCGATTTGAAAAATGTTATTGTTTTTCACGATGATCTCGATCTGCCTTTGGGTAAAATCAAAGTTAAAATCGGCGGCGGACACGCTGGACACAACGGATTGCGTTCAATTGACGAATGTTGTGGCAAAGATTATTGGCGTTTACGTTTAGGAATTGGTCGTCCGCAAAATCAAGAATATGAAACTGCTGATTATGTATTGGGAAGATTTGGTGCTGAAGAAATGAAGCTGGTTGAGAAAACTAACTTAAAAATTTCTGATTTGATTGAAGAGATGATAGAAGGGAAGGCGGAAAGTTTTATGAACAAATTTTATCTATAAAATCGTCTAATAAAAAACCGGATTGAGTTTGAAACCCAATCCGGTTTTTTTTGTAATGATGAATCTTGAATTATTGGTTTTTCAAAAATTCTTTGTAAGCAGCTTCATCCATTGCATCAGCTAAATCAGCAGCGTTGCTCATTTTAACTTTAGCGATCCAGCCGTTCTCGTAAGAAGAGTTGTTAACTAATTCTGGTTGAGAAGACAAAGCTTCGTTAACCGAAACAACTTCGCCAGCAACTGGAATGTAAACGTCACTTGCAGATTTTGAAGATTCAACAACCGCGAAAGCATCGTGAACTTTGTAAGTGTTGCCAACTTTTGGCAATTCAACGTAAACTAATTCGCCCAAAGCTTCAGCTGCATATTCGGTGATACCGATTGTAGCAACATCGCCTTCAACTTTGATCCATTCATGGTCTTTAGTAAATTTCATAATTTTACCTTATTTTAATGTTATTAATTATTTCTTAACTGATTTGGTTTTGGCTTCGACAAAAACTGGCGAAGTTAGAACCGCTGGAATCTCACGATCTCTAACTACTGCAACTACTGAATCTCCAACTTTCGCTAAAGAAGTGTCAAAGTAACCTTGACCGATTGAAACTTTTAAATTTGGTGAGAAACCACCGCTTGACAAAAAGCCGATTTTAACGCCGTCTTTTTTGATTTCAGTGCCTTCGCGAGCAATACCGCGATCAAGCAATTTTACACCGATTCTTTTGCGTTTAACGCCATCAGCTTTTTCTTTCAAAACGCGATCAGCACCGATGAAAGTAGTATTAGTTTTGCTAACAACCCAACCTAATGCAGCTTCGATTGGTGAAGTTGTATCGTCTAAATCGTGTCCGTAAAGCGGATAACCCATTTCTAAACGAAGTGAATCACGAGCGCCAAGACCGATTGGTTTCACTTCTGACAATGCAGAAAGATCAAGCCAGAATTTCGCCGCAGCTGAATTTGGAATTGAAACTTCAAAACCATCTTCACCAGTGTAGCCGGTGCGGCTGATGAAAACTTCTTCACCAGATTTTAATTTGAAGAAACCGATATTCATGTAAGGCAATTCAGCCAAGTTTCCGGCAGCTAAAAATTTGTTCAAAATTTCTTCCGCTTTTCCGCCTTGAACTGCGATCAATGAACGATCAGAAAGTTCAGTGAAAGTGATGTCGGCTGGAAGATTTTTTCGAATCCAAGCTGAATCTTTTTCTTTGCAGCCAGCGTTCAACACGATGAAGAATTTAGTGTCAGTCAATTTAGTGATGATCAAATCATCAATAATGCCGCCTTCTGGGTTGGTCAAAACTGTGTATTTTGCTAAATTTGGAGTGCTCAAAGAAAAATCAGTTGGTGTGATGTGTGACAAAAATTTCACAACTTCAGCACCTTCGATGAAGAATTGACCCATGTGCGAAACGTCGAAAATGCCGACATTGCCAGAGCGAGTCCATTCATGTTCTTTCAACATGCCGTCTGCATATTGAACTGGCATATCGTAGCCAGCGAACTCAACCATTTTTGCGCCTTGATCGCGATGAGTTTGGTTTAGGGCTGTAACTTTCATTATAATTTAAAATTAGGATTAATTAACCTTTGGAGCAGAAGGAGTTTCTTGAGCCGGAACTTGTGAAGGCGAGGCTTCAGGTGTAGCATTTTGTTCTTGCTCTTGAATAGTTTTTTCAAGCTGTTGTTGGATTTCTTTCTTCTTAGCGTTGGAAATTGAAGCCAAAACCAAGCAATTCAACATGAATAGTCCAATCAAAACCATAGTGATTTTGGTTAAAATATTTGCAGAAGCTTTGCTTGACATAACTGAGTTCAAACCACCAGAACCGCCGCCAATTCCGCTAAGAGAATCTCCGTCAGATTTTTGAATTAGAACCAAAACAATCATGGCAACAGCGATGATAACCTGCAAAATAAGCAGGAATAGTTGTAGATTTTCCATTGTAATTAAGTTTGATTTGAAAGCGAGGGCTTCGTAAAGAGAGCGCGCAAAATATAAAGGCAATTTTATCTAACAAGTTTTTTCATTTTCATGCACGATCGAGTAATAATTTCAGATAATTTCAATAAAGATTTCGCAAATTTTTTGGCGAGTAAAATTCAGGGTAAAATTCGTAAAAAAGTGCTTTTTGTTACGGATGAAAAGATTTGGAAGAATTGTTCACGCTTTTTTGCGCAAGATTTTTTGCCGCAAAATTATCGAACTTTGATTTTGAAAAATCCGCATCCGGATGAAAAAAACCTGCAAAAAATCGCCAAAAATTTGCACGATGTTGATTTGATCATCGCTTTGGGTAGCGGCACAATTAACGATTTGTGCAAATATACTTCAGCGCAGCGCAATATTCCTTACGCGATTATCGCTTCAGCTTTGTCGATGAACGGATATTTGTCGCGCAACGCTTCGATTACTATTTCACGTCACAAAAAAACTTTGCCAGAAGCGGTTTTTTGCGATGTCAGAATTTTAAAATCAGCGCCCACAAGACTTACCAAAGCCGGAATTGGCGATAGTTTGTGTTTTTACAGCTGTTGGTTTGATTGGTATTTGTCGCACAAAATTTACAATACTTATTTCAGCGACCAACCCTTTAAAATGTTGTCTGCAAAGATGGAATTATTGTTGAAAAATTATCACAAATTTTCGTTGCGTGACGACAAATTTATTCAATTATTAACCGAAATTTTGTTGTTGTCAGGGCAAGGAATGACAATTGCTAATGGTTCATATCCGGCGAGTCAATCAGAGCACATGATCGCTCACACTATTGAAATGAAATATCCAAAAGTTGCTTTGAATAAACTGCACGGAGAAATGATTGCCGTGACTACGTTCACTTCATCTGAGTTGCAAAAAAAATTGTTAAGCTGCAAAGAAATTGAAATCATCAAAAGCGATAAAATGAGTAATTTCTTTTCCGCTAAAGTTAATGCGCAATGTCGTGCTGAATATGAGCAGAAGCTTAAACTTGTGTCGCAAAAATTTAATTGGGAAAGTCTAAAAAAAGAGCTGCGAGTTATTCATCTTGATCAAGAAAAACTGCGTAAAATTTTCAAGCATTTCGCAATTAAATTTACTGCCAAATCTTTGCATCTTTCCAATCAACAATATCAAAGCTGTGTGCGCCACGCAAAATTTACGCGTAATCGCTTTACGGTTTTGGATTTGATTTATTAACTGTAAATCACGTAACCTTTATTTCTTACAGTCTGTAAGTAGTGTGGCTGTTTTGGATTGGATTCGATTTTGCGTCTTAAGCGAGTGATTTGAACGTCAATACTGCGTTCGTCAATGTCGCCGCATAATGAAGACAAGGTTTCGCGGCTGATTACTTTGCCAGTTTCTTGGCACAATATTTTCAAAATTTTGCTTTCTGAATCAGTGATGTGAATGAAATCTTCGCCTTTTTTCAAACGGCCATCATTGAGATTGAAGGAGAATTCGCCAAAATTACAAATGTTTGAATTTTTGCTAGTACCAAAGCGCTTCAAGACATTATTGATACGCAACAGCAACTCTTTTGGTTCGAAAGGTTTTTGTAAATAATCATCGGCGCCAGATTCAAGACCTTTGATACGATCTTCAAATTCTCCACGTGCAGTTAGCATTATTATTGGAGTTGAAGAAGATTGGCGGAAATTAGAGGTGAATTCTATTCCAGTTTCACCCGGCATCATCACGTCAACAATCATCAAATCAAACTTAGTTTCAGCAATCATATTTTTTGCTTCAGTTGTCTCTTTAGCGAGTGACACTTGAAAGCCATTTTCCTCTAAAAAACGTCCAAGAAGATTACGTAGTCTGGTGTCGTCGTCGATAACTAAAAGATGAAGTTTCATATGATTTTTTAGTTGTTACTAAGCTTTAGCGATTTCGTCTAATTTTTTAAGTTTGGTTAAAAGTTTTTCCAGATTATCCAAACGAACCATGCAAGGGCCATCTGAAGGCGCGTTGTCTGGATCTTGATGAACTTCCATAAACACTGCAGCAACACCAACTGCAACTGCTGCTGAAGCTAAAGTATCGACAAACTCACGTTGACCGCCACTAGCCCCGCCTAAACCACCAGGTTGTTGAACTGAGTGAGTAGCATCGAACACAACTGGACAACCAGTTTGCGCCATGATTGGCAATGAACGCATGTCAGAAACCAAAGTATTATAGCCAAAGCTGACGCCACGTTCAGTCAACATCACATTTTGATTACCAAAATAATCCATTTTCTTAACGATATTTGCGGCGTCCCAAGGTGCTAAGAACTGACCTTTTTTAATGTTGATAACTTTACCACTTTTAGCGGCAGCTTCCAATAAATCGGTTTGGCGGCACAAAAATGCCGGAACTTGTAAAATATCAACTTCTTCGCGATCAGCTAAAATGCGGCAATGTTCTTCGTTGTGAATGTCAGTGATGATTGGGCATTTAAACTGTTTTTTTACTTCAGCAAAAATCGGTAAAGTTTTTTCAAGTCCAGCGCCACGTTGACCACCAACACTTGAACGGTTGGCTTTGTCGAAAGATGATTTGTAAATAAAGTTGATACCGAGCTTGTCGCAAATTCTTTTGATGTTGCTTGCCATCATTAAGCTGTGATCCATTGATTCTGTTTGGCAAGGGCCAGCAAGCAAAGTGAAGGGTAGGTTGTTGGCGATTTTAATATTTTGAACTTGGATTGTACGCATTTTCGTAAAAAAAGGATTAAAGAATTGAAAAATTTATGTCTTAAGTAATAAGTTATTAAAAAATTTCAAACATTCTTTCTCTTAAATTTCCTCGAATTTCATGTTTTCTAAACCAATCAGTTTGATTCTAGTTTACGTTGTTACGGTGATTAACATCATGGTGCTGATTTCGCCATTCATGATTGCGCTGTTGCCGTTGGTGAATTTTAATTCTAATCCAGGTGTCATAAACAAGATAGAAATGCTGTTCTGTTTTACCTTTTTTGTGATCAGTTTTTTGATGCTGTTTTACTTATTTCTAGATTTTTTACTGGGATTTTCTGTGCGCTCTTCGCTTAAAGACTGTAAGCGTTTCGACAAGATTAAAGATTATGATTTTTTGAGCGATATTTTTGATCAAGTAAAAACTAAGTTCGGTGAAAAGAACGTGCGTCTATATATTAAAAATTCTGACGAAATAAACGCCTACGCGGTGAGCAGTTTCAACAAAAAGGCGATAGTTTTGACTCATGGTTTAATCAAACATTACTTGGTTGAATGTTCTGATCCGAAGAAATTCCTCAACGCCTTGCGCAGCATCATGGGGCACGAGATGTCGCATTTGATTAACAAAGATTTTTTGCCGGGCTTTTTGATTATAACAAACCAAAAAGTGACCAACTTCGTGTCATCGATTTTAACCATGATTTTTCGTATGATATCACGAGTTTTTATCATGATTCCGGCTATGAGATCTTACAGCTATATTATGACCAACGCTTATTCGATATCGCGTTTTCTGCTTACCTTCTTTAACCGTTTTGTGGTTTACAATATCTACGAATTTTTACGTCGTTTTATCAGCCGTTCTTTAGAGTTTCGTTGTGATTATCAATCAGCGCGTGCTTTCGGAGGACACAACATGGCGTTGGCTTTGTCTATGTTGGGTAAAAGCGGATATTTTACTTTGTTTTCGACTCATCCGGGAACTGCGAAAAGGATTGCTAAGGTACAAAATATCAAGATCACAGAATCAATGATTGGACCTCGTTTTTTTGATTCAATCGCCAACTATTTTTCTATTATGTTTTTGATGATCATTTGTTTGTATTTTGCCAAAACTTCCGGTGTTGATTTGATGATTCGCGCCTACTTAGAAAACCACGAAGTTCTTTATTCAAAAATTCAGACTCTCTTCGCTTTGATTAAAAATATTTTATAGCTTATGGCTGATTTCCAAACTTTGACCCAACTTGTCGAATTCCAAGCTTCGCAGTTTAATAATCCGAAAGCATTGAATTTTAAAGAAAACGGCAGTTGGCGCAGTTTTTCTAATCAGCAGTTTTGTGATGATATTTTCCATTTTGCTTGTGGATTGAAGGAAATAGGGGTGCAGAAAAATCAAACCTTGGCTATATGTTCTTATCAAAATCCGATTTGGCTGATAGTTGATTTTGCGGCCATGCTTGCTGGCGCAGTGACAGTTCCGATCTTCAACAATATTTCTAGCGAGAACTTAATCTTTGAAATATCAGACGCACAAGTCGGATATTTTTTTACTGACAGCGACGCAGTAGTTGAGGAAGTGAAACAGCATAACCAAAACATTAAAATAATCTCTTATTCTTCAGCTCAAGATGGGGTATTTACTTTTTCTGAGATATTAAAAATCGGTCTGCAAGCCGCTGAGGAGAAAAAATATCTGTTAAGTGATCTGATAAAAGCTGCAGATCCGCAAGATTTGGCAACAATAATCTATACTTCTGGAAGCACAGGAAAGCCTAAAGGTGTTGAACTAACTCATCATAATCTAGTTTCTCAGATTCATGACACTGCGATCTTTTATCGTTTAAAAAAAGAAGATGTAGTTTTGTCTTTCCTCCCTTTGGCTCATATTTTTGAGCGCATGGTAATGATGTTTTATATTACTCAAGGAGTTGAGGTTTATTTCGTTGATGACGTTAAAAACGTCGGAATATTTTTACGAGAAGTGCAGCCTAACCTGATGACAACAGTTCCACGAGTAATGGAAAAAGTTTTTGCACGCATCAAAGAAAACGTCGACAATGCAAAGTTTTTTAAAAAGTTTTTAGGGCAAAAAGCTTTAAACAGGGCTTTGACAAAAGATTCTGAACTACAGAAGAACTTGGTTGATAAAATTTTTGACTTGTTGGTTTACAAAAAATTTCGTGCCGCTTTGGGCGGGAATATGCGTATGATTATCTGTGGCGGAGCGGCTTTGTCGCAAGATCTTGAGCGTTTTTATAGTAACATCGGTGTTGCTTTGTATTGCGGTTACGGCTTGACAGAATGCGCCCCTGTTTTGGCGACGAACTGTCCAGATTATCATAAGTTTGGCACGGTTGGTAAAGCTTTTACTTCCGTAAAACTTAAAATTGCTGAAGATGGTGAATTGTTGGCAAGCGGGCCAAACATCATGCGTGGTTATCACAACGATCAAACAAAAACGGCGGAAGTGATTGAGAATGGCTGGATTAAGACAGGTGATCTCGCCGAAATCGATGCAGAAGGCTTTGTAAGAATCATCGGTCGTAAAAAAGAGATCTTTAAAAATGCTAACGGCAAGTTCGTTTCCCCAGTGATTTTAGAACAGAAACTAATGCAGAGTTTAGGATTTTTACTGGGCGCAGTTGTTGTAGCAGAAGGTCGTAGATTTACTAGTGTACTGCTTTTTCCAGAGTTCGAACTTTTAGCAAAGTTCAAGCAAAGATTTAAGTTTAGTGGTAGTGATGATGAGTTTTTACGTTCAGCAACTTTACAGAACTTTGTGCAACAAAACATTGATAAGTTGAACTTAAACTTGGATCACTGGGAACATATTCAAAAGTTTTACATCGCAAACCAGCCAATATCTATTGAATCAGGCGATATTACCCCTTCAATGAAACTTAAGCGGGCAGTTCTTGAAAAAAAATACAGCGAAGTAATCGCAAATTTTTACGCTGAATAAATTTTCTAAAATAATGCAGGGCTGAAAATAACTACAAAATGGCGTTGATAGCGTCAGTTATTTTTTGTAAATCGCTCTTTTTGATGTTCAAAGCTGGCATAAGGTAAACACAATTGGCGAAAGGGCGCAAGAACACTCCGGCGGCGATAAATTTTTGGCGTAATTCCAACATTTTGCTGAAGTCGCCGATAATTTCGACAACACCGATCGCGCCAATTACGCGTACATCTTTGACATTTTTTTTGCTGCGGCATTTGCCTAATTCTCGCAGTAAAAATTTCTCGATTTTAACGACTTTTTTGGCGTAGTCATATTTTTCGAAAAGATCTAGCGAAGCATTGGCGGCAGAACAGGCGAGAGGGTTTCCCATAAAAGTTGGGCCGTGCATCAAAGCGTTGTCGAGCGAGTCGCTGAGGAAAGTTTCGAAAATCTCGTTTGTCGTTAAAGTAGCTGCCAAGCCAACAAATCCGCCAGTTAATGCTTTTCCTAAAGTTAAAATATCTGGTGAAATTTCTGCAAAATCGCAGCCAAATTTTTTGCCGAGGCGATAAAATCCAACAGCGCATTCATCAGCCACGAAAAGAATTTTATGTTTTTTGGCGATTAAAAAAATCTGACGTAAAATTTGTGCATCACCAAAAACCATACCGCCAGCGCATTGCACCATTGGCTCAATAAAAATTCCGGCAAGTTGTGATTTGTGTGCGACGATAAAATTTTCAAATTCGATTAAATCTTGAGCATTTTGGGGTAAATCGAGCGAAAAATTTTGTAGCAATAAATTAGCGAATTTTTGATGCATGCCGCTGTTTAAATCAGCCAAAGACATTGCGCCAGTAGTGTCACCGTGATAAGAATTTTTAAATGAAATAAATTTCGTACGCGTTTTTTCGCCTTTATTTATGTGAAATTGCCAACACATTTTCATGGCAACTTCAACGGCTGTTGATCCGGAATCGGAAAAGAAAACGCGATCCATTTTTGTGAAATTACACAAGCGATTTGCCAGCTTATAAGTTTGATCGGCGGCAAATCCTGCCATCATAATATGCGGCAAAATTTTGACTTGTTTGGTGATTTCTTTAACTAAATGCGGATGATTGTAACCATGAGCTACTGACCACCAAGAGCTGATTCCATCAATTAAAATTCGACCATCTTTTAGAAAAATCTGACAATCTTTGGTACGCAAAACTTCCAGTTGTGGTAAGTGGTTTTGCATTTGAGTATAGGGCAGCCAAATGTTTTGTGTGCCACAAATGGAGTGATTTGTCATTGAAATAATTCAGGATCAATTTGGGTGGCTAAATTTTTCCATTCACTATTTGGAAAAGTGCTTTTGAGATTGTTAAAAGCAGCGAGTGCTTCTTGTTTGATGCCAATTTTATAATAAATTTCTGTCAAACGAAAATAAGCTTCAGGAACTTGGTTGGTAAAGCGGTAACGTTCAGTCACTTCAGTAAAGTTACCGATTGCGCCGACATAATTTTTGTTGCGAATTTCGTAGCGTCCAATCGACATTTTTGCGCCTGCCAGATGTTCATCAATGTAGGATAATTTTTTGCGTGCATCTTCTGAATATTGTGAGTCAGGAAAGCGCGCGATTAACTCGCGAAATGTTGCAGAAGCTTCGTGGGTGTTGTCTTGGGCGCGGTCAATTTCAGGAATTTGGTTGAAAAAAGCACGACCTTTCATGTACATCATGTATGGCACGTCGCTGTTTGCTGGGTTGAGACGAATAAAATCATCAACTGTCGAAATTAACTTATTGTAATCTTCTTCTTTGTAGTAGGCATAAACAGCCATCGTTTGGGCTTTTACTGCCCATTTTGAGAAAGGATAATCGTCATCAATTTTGCTAAAAGCTTCAGCTGCACTTACAAATTCACGATCTTTTAACTTTTTCATCGCTTTGGTGTAGGCAATTTCGGCGTTGGTTTTCTCGTCTTTTTTCTTCGAACAAGAAAAGCTACTCAAAGCAATAGCCAATAAGCAAATTGTTAGGATTATTTTTTTTATCATCTGCGAATATCAACACTTAATTTATGGGCGTGCAAACCTTCACATTCAGCTAATGTAGAAGTGCTTTTTGCTAATTTATTGAAAGATTCTTGCGTGCAAGAAATTAGCGAGATTCTTTTTAAGAAATCAAAAACTGACAAGCCGCTAGAAAATTTTGCGGAAGCTGAAGTCGGCAAAGTGTGGCTTGGGCCGGCCATATAGTCTCCAATTGCTTCGGGAGTATAATTACCCAAAAAAATTGCGCCGGCATTTTTGATTTTTTGCATTATTTTTTCAGGATTTTTGGTGGCGATTTCTAAATGTTCCGGTGCGATAAAGTTGGTTAAATGCGCGCTATCTTCGATATTTTTAATCACAAAAATTGCCGAATTTTCCATACTTTTTTCAATGATTTCATAACGCGGCAGAGTGTGAGCAATATTATGAATTGCAGTTACAACTTTGATGGCGAAGTTTTCGTCATTAGTGATTATGAAGGCTTTAGAATCGGCTCCGTGTTCAAGCTGCGACAAAGCATCAGCCGCGATCCAATCTGGATTATTATTTTCATCGGCGATTATCGTGATGTCAGTTGGGCCGGCGATCATATCGATACCAACTGTTCCGAAGAGAATTTTTTTAGCAGCAGCTACGTATGAATTTCCGGGGCCGACAATTTTATTAACTTTGGAAATGGTTTTGGTGCCATAAGCCAAAGCTGCGACGGCTTGTGCTCCGCCCACTTTATAGATTTTTTTGATGCCGCAAATTTTTGCTGCCAGTAAAACTGCAGGATTAATCGCACCAGCACTTGTTGGAACGCACATCGAGATATCTTTAACTCCGGCTACAAGAGCTGGAACGGCAGACATTAAAACTGAACTTGGGTAAGAAGCAGTGCCACCCGGGGTGTAAATTCCGACACTTTCAACAGAGCGCCATAAGTTACCAAGTTCAACTCCTTCTTTGTCGTGGTAACGGAAATCTTTGGGAAGTTGTTTTTCGTGATAAGATTTTATGCGTTTAAAAGCTTTCTCAAGTGCTGATTTAATTGATTTATCGACCAGTTTTTCGGCATCATTAATCTCTTTTTCACTAACTACAAAATCATCAGCTTTTTTGAATTTGGTTTTATCAAATTGGTTGGAAAGTTTTATTAGAGTGGCATCTCCAGATTTTTTGGTCTGTGCGATAATTTCTTCAACTTTAGTGTTAACGCTTTCACCATCTTGTTGCGACTTGGTTATGAATTTGTAAAAGCTTGATTTTTCTGAAGATTCGAGGTTAGAAGTCAGCTTGTCTTGGATAACAAATATTTTCATTACGCTTTTAAAATTCTTAATTTTTGACCAACTTTAATGCCGAGTTTTTTGCAAATTCCGCCATTTATTTCCAAAACTTGAGTAGCTGGTTTTTCTGAAGAAATAATGTTTAAAGAATAAGGTTTGGTATTTTCTTTTATAGTCACAATTTCGCCTTGATCGTTGATGAAAAGCATATCAAGGGAGATCATTGTGTTTTTCATCCACATGTTAACTTCAGAATTTTTGTTGAAGTGGAAAATCATTCCAAAGTCTTGCGGCATTTGTTCTAAAAACATCAAGCCGTACATTCTTTTATTGTCATCATCCGCAACTGCAACCATGAATTCAGCGACTGTGGAATTGTTTGGATTTAAAATTTGCAACTTAACATTATAGTTTTTAGGATCGCGGTTAAATTGTTTCAGCTCTTCTGCGTCAAGGCTTTTAGGTGTGTTAAAAACAATAATTCCCGCAATTAAACCTATAAAAACGAAGAAGACAAATCTTCCCAGATTAAATTTCATGTTCAGGTTCTTAATCATATTCAAGTTATTGTTTTTGCTCTTTTTGTGTGACTTTGCTGTTGCGCAAGAAAATGTTGAATTGAAAGAGAACGCTTCGGCTAAATCTCCCAAAACAAGCCCGACGAAAATAAGATCAGATATAATCGACATCAAGAGAAAATCTGAACAAGTAAACTTTATCGGCAATGTTGTAGTTGAGAAAGATGACAGCAGTTTTTTATCCAACAAAATGACTATCCTCTATGTTGAGAAAAAAGATAAAAAATCAAAAAAACAAAACTCTGAAGAAATTACAAAAGAAGATACTAATAAATCGGTAATCAAACGAGTTTACACTAATGAAAAAGTTAGAATTTTTAGTGACGAATTTACAGCTGTAGGCGATAAAGGTTATTATGATCCAGAACAAGATGTGTTTGTTTTGGAAAAAAACGTCATGGTGAACAACGGAGTTTCAGTGGCACGTGGTGACAAATTTATTCATCATATTGCCACGAAAAAAAGTTATTTTGTGGGCGATCAAAAAGAACATCCGGTAGGTTTTGATAAAAGAGTTACAGTGATACTTGGCGACGATGCCAAAGAGTTTAAAAAGTCAAAAAAACAGCAATGATTAAGGTTTTAAGCGCAAAAAATTTAGGAAAAAAATACGGCAAAAAAACCGTTATTCGTGATATCAGTTTTGAGATAAAACAAGGTGAAGTTATCGGATTACTTGGTCCCAATGGCGCGGGAAAAACCACGTGTTTTTATATGATCGTTGGTTTGGTAAACGTTGGTCATGGTAATATTTTTCTCGATCAAATCGATATTACAGATATGCCAATGTATCAAAGAGCACGCCTTGGTATTGGTTATTTACCACAAGAAGCCTCGATTTTTCGCGATATGACTGTGGAAGAAAATATTTACTCGATTTTGGAAATTGTTGAACAAGATTCAGTAAAGCGTAAAGAACGTTTGGAAGAATTACTGCAAGAATTTTCAATCACTCACATCAGAAAATCTCACGCTTTGGCTTTATCAGGTGGTGAAAGAAGAAGAGCTGAAATTGCTCGTGCTTTGGCATCGAATCCTTCATTTATTTTACTTGATGAGCCTTTCGCTGGTATTGATCCAATCGCGGTAAATGATATTAGAATTTTGGTTTCCCATCTAACTCGTAAAAATATTGGCGTTCTGATTACTGATCATAATGTGCGTGAAACTTTATCAATTGTTGATCGCGCTTACATTGTTTACGATGGTATGATTTTGACTTCGGGTACAAAAGACGAAATTGTTAATAATGCTGATGTTAAAAAGGTTTATCTTGGTGAAGACTTCAAAATATAAATTACTTCCAACTAGAATAAAAAAATTCTTCGAGCTTGAAGCTGCGACTGCAATTTTACTGTTTTTTGCAACTGCTTGTGCTTTAGTTTGGGTTAATTCTAGTTGGTCTGATTACTACTTTGCAATACTAAGCAAAGAATTGCCGTTAACAATTGATCTATTATCAATTCACAAAAATTTATCCCTTAAAGATTGGATTAATGACGCTTTGATGGCGATTTTTTTCTTTCTAATCGGTCTTGAACTCAAGAAAGAAGTTTTGGTTGGTGAATTAAATAGTGTAAAAAAAATTTCATTGCCGGCACTGGCAGCTTTCGGTGGAGTTATCGTTCCGGCTATAATTTTTTATGTTTTCAATCTCGACAAACCGCAAAATTTAAAAGGGTTTGCCATACCAACAGCTACTGACATTGCTTTTGCTTACGGAGTAATTTGTTTCTTCGGAAAAAGAATTCCGCATTGTTTGAAAGTTTTTATTGTTACATTGGCAGTGCTTGATGATTTAATGGCAATTGTAATAATCGCAGCTTTTTATTCCCAAGATTTGATCCTGGTTTTTTTAGGATTAAGTTTGATACCGTTAGTAGTTCTTGGATTGTTAAATCGTTATAATTCAGGAAACATTGTATTATATTTGGTATTTGGTATTTTGTTGTGGTTATTTGTTTTAAAATCAGGCATTCATGCAACTCTAGCCGGAGTTTTGTTGGCATTCTTTATTCCATTAAAAACTCATGATCAGGATTTTTTAAAGAATTTGGCACATAGAATTGCTCCGTGGGTTAATTTTTTAATATTACCAATTTTTGCTTTGGCAAATAGTGGAGTAAAAATCTCAAATATTTCTACAAATGACTTATTGGATTCTCTTACTTTAGGAATTATTTGTGGTTTGTTTTTCGGTAAACAAATCGGAGTTATGTTGTTTAGTTTTGTAGCGGTGAAAATGAAAATAGCTGAGTTGCCTAAAAATATGGGTGTTAGAGTTAGTTGGTCGAAATTTTACTCAGTAGTAATTTTTACAGCTATTGGCTTTACGATGAGTTTATTTATTGGTGAGTTATCTTTTGTACAAAATAATACAGTTACAGATTCAATTATGATAATTCTTGACCGCGTAAAAATTGGAATTTTAATCGCATCGATTCTATCCATTTTCTTTGGAAGTTTGTTCACCCTGTATTTCAACAAAAAGTAAAAAAATTTATTATGAAAAAAAATCTCAGTGCATTTTCTTTGATTGAGCTATCGATTGTTATCCTTATTATCGGGGTGTTGATTGCCGGCGTTACTCAAGCTAGCCGTTTGGTTAGACAATCTAAAATTACCACTGCTAGAACTCTTACACAAAGTTCTCCTGTACACAGCGTAAAAGGTTTATCTCTTTGGTTAGAAACCAGCATGGAAAGCAGCTTTAAAAATTCTGAAGCTACTGATAAAGGAGTTTTGACAACTTGGAATGATCTAAACCAACAGATTTCAATTACTAATAACTTTGTCGGATCTGAAACTCCAAAATATGTAGCTTCAACTTCTACTAATTCACTTCCGGGTGTTTCAACAGATTCAGGACACTTTAATGGTACCAGAGTTATTGATTCTGCTTTTAACTCTTACACAATGTTCTTTGTTGTACGTCCTACTAACCTCAGTGAATCTAATACAATCCTTTATAATGGAACTGAAGGACAAGATGGATTTGGTGTGCAGATTAATGACAGTGGAAATGTTGTTTTATTGTATGGTGCTGCCGGATCTGTAAATGGTTCTGCTACGATTGTTGCTAATTCAGGAAGTGCTAGCATTATTTCTATGACAATTGCTTCAAGTTCAGTTGATGGACAATTAGTGGCTAACCCAGAAGTTTTCAGCTATATTAACGGAGTAGTTGATATGAATGGTTCTGCAGGAAGCAAAACAGTTGTTAGCGATTCTTGGGTATCTCCAACAGCAAAAATTTCAGTTGGTGCAATTGATGGAGTTGGTCAAGGTTTCAAAGGTGAAATCATGGAAGTCATTGTATTCGATAACGTCTTGAAAAAATCTGATCGTCAAGAAGTTGAAAAGTATTTGTCTAAAAAATACTCAATCAATGTTACTCAAATTTAATTAGGTTTACATTGAAAATGAAAAGCCGAGTCAGTTTTAAACTGGCTCGGCTTTTTTATTATCTTCAACTATGAATGAAATTGTTGAGATGATTTACTAGAAAAATTAGCCATTAATTACTGCGATGATATCATCAGTAATTTTTAAAATTTGTTCTTGATCTTTCCCTTCAACCATTACTCGAATTAGGTTTTCAGTACCGGATTTACGCACCAGAATTCTGCCATTTTCGCCTAATTCTTGTTCTTTTGATTTGATAAAGTCCTGTACGGATTTTTGCTCTAAAGGATTAGCTTTTCCGGCGTCAAATTTAGTATTTTTGAGAATTTGCGGAAAAAGTTGAAATAAGTTCAAAACTTCACTTACTGGTTTTTTAGATTCGCACACAACAGATAAAACTTGTAACGCTGCAATCAAACCATCGCCAGTTGTTGAATAATCAGACAATACAATATGGCCTGATTGTTCGCCGCCAAAGTTACAGCCATTTTTTTTCATTTCTTCCAAAACGTAACGATCGCCAACTTGTGAACGAATTGTCGCAACGCCGATATAACTTAAATAATTTTCCAGCGCCAAATTTGACATCTGAGTTACAACAACAGTGTCACGTTTCAAAGCACCGTCATTGTGCAATTTTTCGGCAATCAAAGCGATCAAGCGATCTCCATCAACAGCTTGTCCTTTCTCATCAACGATCAACAAACGATCAGCATCGCCATCCAAAGCAATACCAATATCGGCGTTCGTTTCGATAACTTTTTGACTCAAAGCTTCTGGATGAGTTGAACCGCATTTCTCGTTAATATTGAAACCGTTTGGTTCAGTGCCAATTTCAATAACCTCAGCACCAAGTTCCCAAAATATTTTCGGAGCAATTTTATATGCCGCGCCGTTAGCGCAATCGACGACAATTTTCATGCCAGTCAAATTTTTGTCTTTCGGGAAAGAATTTTTAACGAACTCGATATAACGATTTGAAGCATCATCAAGGCGAGTTACACGTCCGAATTTTTCAGATTGTGCCAAATGCGGAGTGATGTCGCCTTCAATTAAGGCTTCAATTTCACGTTCAATTTTATCGCTGAGTTTGTGGCCGTCACGTGTGAAAATTTTGATGCCATTATCGTGATAAGGATTATGCGACGCTGAAATCATAATCCCGATATCAGCACGAATTGAGCGCGTCAACATTGAAACGGCCGGGGTTGGAACAGGGCCAACCAAAAATACATCCATGCCGACGGCGGCCAATCCGGCGGTCAATGCTGGTTCTATAACATATCCCGAAAGGCGAGTATCTTTGCCAATAACAACGCGATGGCGGTGGTCGCCGTCAATAAATTTAGCACCGATGGCCATTCCAACTTTCAAAGCGATTTCAGCAGTCATCGGAAATTTATTTGCCGTGCCGCGAATACCGTCAGTTCCGAAATATTTACGAGTCATTTTTAGGAATTTAAATTTTCTTTAATTGCAGAAATTGCGGCTTCAATTTGAGATGAAACAATGCCGCCGCCAGTTACAAAATCAGGTTTGCCGCCACCTTTGCCGCCGATTAATTTCAATAAATTATTACCATTAATTTGCGCCGTGATATTGGCTGAAACGATAATTGTTGCGGTTGCAGAATCGGCAACGCAGTTAAATAAAACAATCACGCTGTTATCTTTGAACTCAGCTTTGTTTTTAATTTCAGTCGCAACATCGCGGAAAATTTTGCCATCAACATTATTGAAAATGTGATGTGCAAAATTTTTATCGGCAATTTTTTCCGATTTTAAATTTTGTATTTCTGACAAAGCAGCGTGCTTTTTGAGATTCTCGATTTCTTTGTCTTTCTTCTTCAAGATTTCTTCCAAAACTTTTTTATCGTTTTCTATTAAATAGCTTGGATTTTCTTCAACTGCAGCAGCTTTCAAAGAAGCAATTTCAGCATCTTTTTGGGCGATTTTTTCTTTTAATTCAGCGATTTGATTTTGCGCTTTTTGTTGTTGCTGACGTAAAAATTCTTGCGCAGCAAATCCGCTTACAGCCTCGATTCTTCTGATTCCGGAAGCGACAGATTTTTCTGAAATAATTTTAAAAATTTCGATATCTGCCGTATTTTTAACGTGAGTTCCACCGCAAAGTTCAATCGAATTTCCCATCGCCACAACGCGAACTTCTGAGTCGTATTTTTCACCAAACAAAGCTTCAGCACCGCTGTTACGCGCATCTTCCAAGCCCATTAATTTAGTGTTCACAGAAGCGGAATTTTTGATTTGATCATTCACCATTTCTTCGACTTTTTCGATTTCTTGCGGCGTCATGGCGCGATTGAAATTGAAGTCGAAAGTGAAGTAATCAGTGTCAACGTTGGAACCTTTTTGCGAAATTGAGTTTCCTAAAACTTCTTTCAAAGCTTTGTGCATCAAGTGAGTTGCTGAGTGGTTGCAAGCACGAGCTTGGCGCGTTTTTGAATTGACTTCGGCGATAACTTCATCGCCAACTTTTAAAGTGCAGTTTTGGTCAACAAAAAAATGCGCGAATAATCCGCCAGCGAATTTTTTGGTTTCAGAAATTTCGATGTTGCCAATTTTGCCGTCGTCACCTTTTTGACCACCAGAAGTGGCGTAGAATGGCGTTTGATCAAGCACAATAAAGTTGGGATAAACTGCTAAAACTTTCGCCTTGGCGCTTAAAGTTTCATAACCCAAAAATTGCGTTGCGCCGAATTGTTCTTTTAAGTCGAAAAAGATTTTTTCTTCGGCCATTTCACCAGAACCAGCCCAGTTTTTACGAGCTCTTTCACGTTGATTTTCCATTTCGCGATTGAAAGTTTCGATATCAACTTCGAGATTTCTTTCTTTCAAAATATCTTGCGTCAAGTCAAGCGGGAAGCCGTAGGTGTCATAAAGTTTGAAAGCGGTTTCGCCAGAAAATTTCACAGATTTAGTTTTGGCAATTTCGTCTTCCAAAATTTTCAAACCTTTTTCCAAAGTCTCGCGGAATTTTTCCTCTTCGTTTTTCAACGTTTCAACTATGACAGCTCTGGCGCGTGATAATTCCGGATAAGCTGCGCCCATTTCGCTGATTAAAGCATCGACCAATTTGTACATTTTGGCTTCTTTAGCACCAAGTTTGTGAAGTTGGCGCATAGCGCGACGCATGATACGACGCAAAACGTAACCACGACCTTCGTTGCTTGGCAATACCCCATCTGCAACCAAGAAGGAACTGGAACGTAAGTGATCGGCAATAATTTTGAGTTCGGCTTTCATAGTTTTTACGAGTTTGTCATCCGGCGTAAGAGATCCGAGATTTTATCTAACTAGATCCTGCTATACGCTTAGGATTACAGGAATTTATTTTTTAAATTAAGTGGACTGTCACTTCTAAAGCTGGTCGTTTTCCCATCAAATCTTCGAAAATTTTTAGCATTTTACCACGTAATGATTTTTCGATTTCGGCAGCGTTAATTGAACTTTTCTTTTTCTTGGTTTTTTTCAAGAATGACAAGCCTTTAGAGACTTTGCTTATGCCCAATTCTTTAGCTTTATTTTTGAGGAAAAACTGAATTTCTTCTTGGATAAATTTTTCGGCATCGCGATCAGATTTTAAATCATAAGAGCCAATACACTGAATTCTTGGGCGCGAAGCCATTTCTAGCGAATCATTTAAAGCTAAAGAAATAGTAACAATTCCGCCGCTTTGAAGTTTACGACGCTCGCGAATTACTTCGCCGTTTAAATCCAAAAGTTGTTTGCCATCAACGCCAAAATAGCCATGTTTTACCATGCCGACAATGCCACATTCGCTTTGGAAATTTTCTTCCTGCAGTTTCACGGCCAAACCATTTTCAACTTGAATTGTACGAGGAACGCCACATTCACGAGCCAACTCAGCGTGAGCTTTGGTGTGTAAAAATTCACCATGAACTGGAATTGCTAATTTAGGACGGGCCAGTGCGTACATTTCTTTCAACTCGTCTTGCGAAGGATGTCCAGAAACGTGAACGAAGTGATCTTTTTCTGTCATCACATCAATTTGTTTTTTGGCAAAGGCGTCAAATAATGAGAAGATTTTTTTCTCATTACCGGGAATAATTTTTGACGAAAAAATCATTAAATCGCCAATCGTAAAGCGGATTGTAGGATGGTGATCGGTGGCAATTTTTCTAGCAGCGGCGTTAGGTTCACCTTGGCAGCCGGTGCAGATTACCAACAAATCTTTTTTGTCATGAAATTTGATTTCGCGGTCAGAAATAAAATCGAATCCAGAAAAATCGTAGCCACTTTTTTTAGCAACTTCGTAGATGCGGTGCAGCGAAAAACCAGCTAATACAACCTTACGACCAACTTCTTTGGCAATTGATGCGATAGTGTAAATTCGTGCAATATTGGAAGCGAAAGTTGCAACGCCGACAATACCTTTGCGGCCTTCGATTAGATATTTCAAAGATTTATGCAAATCGCCTTCAGAGCGCGAATGTCCTTCAGAAATAGCGTTTGTTGAGTCACAAATTACTGCTAAAAATTTTCCTTGATCGCCCCATTCGCGGATTTTTTCTTTTTCAGAAACTTCGCCAATAACTGGGTTGGGGTCAAACTTCCAGTCACCAGTATGTAAAATATTGCCTTTCGGAGTTTTGATGATCAAAGCTTTCATCTCAGGAACTGAGTGCGTCAAGCCAAGAAATTCAATGCTGAAAGGTCCGATTTGTAAATCTTTGCTAGAATCGATTAAACGAATTGGAACTTGTTTGTCTAATTTGAATTCCTCGAGTTTGGTGCGCAAAAAGTTAGCTGCTAAGTTGGAAGCGTATACCGGAACTTCCAAATCGCGCCATAAATATTGAATTGAACCAAGATGATCTTCGTGAATATGAGTGACGATAATTCCTAAAATATTTTTTTTGTTAGCTTTCAAAAAGGAAATATCTGGTGTCATCATGTCAATTCCTGGCACGTCGGAAGCGAATCCCACGCCGCAATCAACGATTAAAAGTTTGCCGTCAAGATGATAAACGTTGAGGTTCATCCCGATTTCGTTAGCGCCGCCAAGAGGCAGAAAAATTAAATCGGAGAAATGTTTTTTTAAGTTAAGATCCATAATTTTAGGAGTGAGGAATGAGGAGTTAGGAGCAAGATTTGCTAATTTTTATTATTTTCGTAAACCATTCTTAACCCATCAAGAGTTAGTTCTGGTTCATGATGCTCGACACAATCTTTCAAAGCATCTTTAAAAATTTCGGCGAGTCCGCCAGTAATTACTTTAGTTGTTTTGTAGTTTAATTCTTTTTCGATTTTGGCAATCAAACCTTCGATTAAAGAGATGTAACCGAAATAAACACCTGAATTCATTGCTTCAATAGTATTTTTACCGATGACATTTTTTTGAGAACGTACAGTAATTTTAGGCAATTTTGCGGTCATATCATGCAATGCTTTCAACGACAAATTAATGCCCGGTGCAATAACACCGCCAAGATATTCACCGTTTTGGCTGACTACATCAAAAGTTGTCGCAGTGCCAAAATCAATAACGATCAATGAGTTACCAAATTTTTGACGTGCGGCAATTGAATTGATTAAGCGATCATCGCCAACTTCATTTTTATTTTGGACTAGAATTTCGATGTCCAACTTCACATTTTTATCGCCAACGATGAGAATTCGTTCGCTGGTAAATTTTTTTAAGGCATCAAAAATTTTAGAAGTCAAAGCTGGCACAACCGAAGCGATGATTGATCCTGAAACTTTCAAACAATCAATTTTATCAGTCAAAAAAAGTTCAATTAAATCAACGGCATAATCATCGGCAGATTTTTTGGTGTCAGAAATCATACGCCATTTATGCGTCAACTTATTGCCTTCAAAAAGGCCAATAACGATATTTGTGTTTCCGATGTCGAAGGTTAAGAGCATAAAAAAGTGGTTGGTAAAAGGTGCGTGGTAAGTTGAAATTTCTTACCACGAAACCGTTTACTATTTTAATTTATTGCAAGCGTCGGCGATTCTGTTCATCGCGTTTTGCAAAAATTCTTCTGAAGCGGCGTAAGAAATTCTGAAGAAATCCGGAGCGCCAAAAGCAACACCTGGAACAACTGCAACCAAAGCTTCTTCAAGCAAATAAGCGGCGAAATCAGTGTCATTTTCGATAGTTTTGCCGGCTGTAGTTTTTTTACCAAACAAACCTTTGCATGATGGGAAAACGTAAAACGCGCCGTTTGGAGTGTTGCAATTAATGCCGTCAATTTTGTTCAACATTTTTACAACCATGTCGCGACGTGATTGAAACACTGCTTTGCTGTCGTTGATGTAATCTTGTACGCCGTTCAATGCTTCAACTGCAGCAGCTTGTGAAATTGAGCAAGGGCTTGAAGTGCTTTGTGATTGGATCATTGACATTGCTTTCAACAATTTTTCTGGACCAGCACCGTAACCAATTCGCCAGCCAGTCATTGAATAAGCTTTAGAAACACCGTTTACGATCAAAGTGCGATCTTTCAATTTTGGTTCAACTTCACAAATTGTGGCGAATTTCAAATCGTCAAAAATCAAATGTTCGTAGATGTCATCAGCCATTACATGAACGTGAGGATGACGAACTAAAACGTCAGCCAAAGCTTTCAACTCAGCAGCAGAATAGCATGAACCAGTTGGGTTGCTTGGCGAGTTCAAAATTAACCATTTAGTTTTTGGAGTAATTTTTTCTTCCAAGGCAGTTGGAGAAATTTTGAAGTTATTTTGTTCAGAAGAATCAACGATTACCGGAGTTCCACCGCAAAGTAAAACCATGTCTGGATAAGAAACCCAGTAAGGAGCAGGGATGATAACTTCATCGCCAGCGTTGATTGTGGCAACCAAAGCATTGTAGATCACTTGTTTCGCACCAGTTGAAACGCAGATTTCTGAGGGTTTATATTCCAAATTATTTTCGCGTTGAAATTTGGCGATTACAGCTTTTTTCAAAGCGGCAGTTCCGTCAACTGCGGTGTATTTGGTATCGCCTTTGTTGATTGCGGCGATCGCAGCTTGTTTGATGTTGTTTGGAGTATCGTAATCTGGTTCGCCCATACTTAGCGAAATGATATCTTTGCCTGAGGCCTTTAGTTCAGCGGCTTTCATTGAGATAGCGATTGTTGGCGAAGGTTTAACGTTTGAAAGAGCAGAAGCGAGAAATGACATAATGTTTTTCTTATTTGTTGGTGTTTAGTGCACGTATTATTTTTTTATGCGTGGTAGACACAATGTGCTAAGCACTAAACTAGAGTTGACTTTTTTAAAGACCGCGCGTTTTATGTACGCCACTGTCCTTTGTCAATTTATTTCCTGAAAAATTATGTCTGGAACACTCGGTACTGATCCCCTGTTTTTGGGTCTTACTCGACCTCCGATGTTGCTCGGCGTGAGTTATACTTTTGCTGCTTTGAATGGTATGGTTTCTTTGCTGGCCTTCGTAATTACAAACAAATTCTTCTATCTTCTAATTTTATTGCCTTTCAGTCACATGATTGCTTGGTTTATTTGTTTGAAAGAGCCGCGTGCTCTAGAGCTTTTATTAGCAAAAACCTCGAAATGTAACGTTTGTCCAAATCGTATGCACCACGGTGGCACTAACTCGTATGATGCTTACTAAATTTAGACTGAAGTCCAAATTTAGTTTTCTAATTTGAATCGCACGCGCGAAGTGAATTCGCGCATTCGCGATGATTTTTTATTGTTTAGTCGGATGAATTTCATCCGATTTTTTTTGTTTAAAATTATGCATAAATATCGCACACACAATTGTTCTGAGCTTAACAAAAATAACGTTGGACAGACTGTAAAACTTTCAGGTTGGGTTCATTCAAAACGTGATCACGGTAGTTTAATTTTTATCGATTTGCGCGATCATTTTGGTTTGACGCAAGTAGTAATTGACCAGCAAAATCAAGCTCTAAACCTAGACCAAATCGCATCAATTAAACTTGAATCAGTAATCACAATTGTTGGCGAAGTTGTGTCGCGTGCTGCGGAAGCTGTGAATCCGAAAATTTCGACAGGTGAAATTGAAGTTAAAGTTAACGATTTGAAGATCGAATCTTTAGCCGAACAAATCCCGTTCCAAATCAACGATCAAAACGAATATCCAGAAGAATTACGTTTAAAATATCGCTTCCTTGATTTGCGTCGTGAAAAAACTCACAAAAATATTGTGCTTAGAAGCCAAGTGATTTCAGCGATTCGTGAAGAAATGACCAAACAAGGTTTCTTAGAAATTCAAACGCCAATTTTGACTGCATCAAGTCCGGAAGGTGCTCGTGATTATTTGGTGCCAGCGCGTTTGCATCCGGGCAGATTTTACGCTTTGCCGCAAGCTCCACAACAATTCAAACAATTATTAATGGTTTCTGGTTTTAACCGTTATTTCCAAATTGCGCCTTGTTTCCGCGACGAAGACTTACGCGCCGATAGAACGCCAGAATTTTATCAACTCGATATGGAAATGTCGTTTGTTGAGCAAGAAGACGTGTTCAACGCCATCGAGCCAGTTTTGAAAACGATCTTTAAAAAATTCGGTAGCAAAAAAACTTCTGACGAAAAATTCGTTCATATCAAATATGAAGATGCCATGTTGAAATACGGTATCGACAAGCCAGATTTGCGTAACCCGATCATTATTTCTGACGCTACTGAAATTTTCCGTGGCTCAGATTTTTCAATTTTTGCCAAGCAAATTGAGCAAGATGCTTTGATTCGTGCAATTCCAGCTCCTAAATGTGCAAACCAGCCGCGTTCATTCTTTGACAAAATGATCGAATTCGCTCAAGGCAATGGCGCCAAAGGTTTGGCTTATATTATTTTCGATGAAAATGGCGAAGGAAAGGGTCCGATCGCTAAATTTTTGTCAGCAGAAAAATTGGCTGAATTAAAACAAACTGCTGGTTTGCAAAATGGTGACGCTGTTTTCTTTTCGTGCGGTAAAAAATCGGAAGCGGCAAAAATCGCCGGACAAGTGCGCATTAAACTTGGTCAAGACCTTGGTTTGATTGATGAATCAGTTTATAAATTCTGCTGGATTGTTGATTTCCCAATGTACGAGCTTGATGAAGAAACTGGCAAAGTTGAATTTTCTCACAATCCATTTTCAATGCCACAAGGTGGCTTGGAAGCCTTGAATTCGCAAGATCCGCTTACAATTAACGCTTTCCAATATGACATCGTTTGTAACGGTGTAGAATTATCTTCAGGCGCAATTCGTAATCACAAACCAGAAATTATGTATCGCGCTTTCGAGCTTGCTGGTTATGGCCGCGAAGTGGTCGAACAAAAATTCGGCGCTATGTTAAACGCATTTAAATATGGCGCGCCACCACACGGCGGTATTGCTCCGGGGATTGATCGTATTATCATGTTGTTGGCTGATGAACCAAACATTCGTGAAGTAATTCCATTCCCGATGAACGGTAAAGCGCAAGATTTGATGATGAATGCTCCGGCGGAAGTCAGCCAAAAACAACTTCGTGAACTTCATATCGACATAAAGAAAAATCCGAATGCAAAATAAGTTTTATCTAACTGAAAAGCTTCCGCCTTACATTTTCGCAGCGATGTATCATTTGAAAATGGAAGCGGCGGCTAACAGCGTTGAAATTATTGATTTCGGCATGGGAACTCCAGATTCTCCGCCACCACAATTTGTAATGGATCGTTTGGCGGAATTGTCAAAAGATGGTTCCTTATTTGCCTATTCGGTGACAGGTGGAATTCACATTTTGCGCGACGCTATTTGCGATTATTACCAACGTCGTTTCAACGTAAAACTTGATTCTAAGTCAGAAGCTTTGGTGACAATCGGCGCTAAAGAAGGCATTGCATCTTTGGCTACAGCAATTTCTAGCCCGGACAATTATTTTGTGGTTCCATCACCTGCTTATCCAATTCACACTTTTGCTTTTGCACTTTCGAAAAGTAACGTGGTGCATTTACCGGTGATTAAATCACAAGATTTTTTGCGTGATTTTAAAAAGTTCGTTGAAGAGAAAGTTGCCAATAATCAGCCAAAACCTTTGGCAGTTATTGTGAATTATCCGTGCAATCCGACCACTGAAATTGTTGGCTTGGATTTCTATCAAGAAATTGTCGATTTTTGCAAAAAACATCAAATTTACATCATTTCCGATATCGCTTATTGCGAACTTTATTTTGATGAAAAAGACAAACCGCATTCAATCCTTGAAATTGAAGGTGCAAAAGACATTGCGATTGAATTTTCTTCCGTTTCAAAAAGCTATTCAATGCCGGGTTGCCGTGTTGGCTTTGCTGTGGGAAATCCAACTTTGGTCGATGCGCTTTACAAAATTAAATCTTATCTCGATTACGGTTCTTTTAATCCGCTGCAAATGGTTGCAGTTGATGCTCTCTCTGAAAGAAGTGATGAATATTTAAAAAATCTGCGTGCTCTTTACAAAAATCGCGGCGAATTTTTGTGCGAACTTTTGAAAAATGAACTAGGTTGGATCGTTGAAAAACCTAAAGCCAGCATGTTTATTTGGACAAGTTTGCCACAAGAATTTTCTCATATGACGTCATTTGAGTTTTGCAAAAAAATGATTCTTGAAGCTGGCGTTGTGATGACTCCGGGAAGCAGTTTCGGTGCTAATGGAGAAGGTTTTGTGCGTTTTTCTTTAATTAGAAATGAAGCGGAAACCAGAAAAGCGGTTGCGTCGTTGAAACAAATTTTTGCTAAAAAATAACTTTCACAAGTGATCAATTTCAAAATTCTCACTATTTTCCCAGATCTTTTCCCAGGGCCTTTGGCTGCCTCAGTTACTGGTTCTGCTTTGGAAAAAAATTTGTGGTCTTATGAAGCAATCAACATTCGTAATTACGCCAAAGATAAACGTGGAACAGTAGACGATACACCTTACGGAGGCGGAGCAGGGATGGTTTTAAAAGCTGACGTTATTGCTGATGCAATTGATGATGCACTTTCGTTTGACAAAATTCGGACTTACAAAAAGTTACCAAAAATAGTTTATCTTTCACCGCGTGGCAAAGTTTTTACTCAAAAAATTGCGCGTGAATTAGCCAAAGAAGAAGGCATAATTTTATTGTGCGGACGCTACGAAGGCGTTGATCAACGCGTTTTAGATGAATATGAAATCGAAGAAATTTCAATCGGCGACTATGTTTTAAGCGGCGGAGAAATTGCCGCTTACGTTGTGATTGACGCAGTTCTGCGTAACGTCGAAGGCGTGCTCGGAGCTGACGAATCGCTTCACGAAGAATCTTTCGGATCAGCAAATAGTGAAGAATATCAAAATTTATTAGAATATCCGCACTACACCAAACCGCAAGAATGGCGCGGTCAAAAAGTGCCTGAAGTTTTAACTCAAGGTCATCACAAAAAAATTGCTGATTGGCGCAAAGAGCAGGCGATTGCAATGACAAGAAAGAATCGTCCAGATTTGTTGACGGATTTGAGTTAGGATATAACTCGGAAAATAAAGCACGTTAAGCTCTGATTAAAAAAATTATTTTCTCACAGGGCCAGAATTATTGGCACTTTTTGATCCTCTAGAATCAAGTGAAGAGAATGAAGATTCTGGCGATGTTGATTTGCTACTTCCAACACGATCTCGCCATTTTGTGGAAGTTTCTTCTTCTGAATCGCTTTCTCTTTCTTCCTCGTCAATTCTGGGTAAGAAGTTTTTTTGTTTTAAGACAATGAATTTGTAGTTTCTAACATCTTCACAAAATTTATCGCAGCAGTGATCGATACATTCTTGGGCTAGTTCTGGGGTTAGTTTTTGTTTGGCATCGTGAATATGTTCATATTCGAGAGAATATTTTCTACGCGCTGCTTTTATTGATTTTCTGTCAGTTGCCAATTGTAACTCTTCTTCCAAAGAGTTTATATTTTTTCTTACTTGCAGCAGTTCTTCGGTAAAATCTGGAGTTAGTTTTGTGGGGAATTTTCTGAAGATTCCTATCATTGCTGCTGCTATATCACCAGCTGTTATTCTATCGGTTTTTACTAAATCATCTCGGAATTGAGCATATTCGTGAAGACCGCTTCTGACAAAATCTCTGGGATAATAAACTGTTTGAGTAGAGTTTGCTTTTTTCATCTACTGACACCTCCAACTTGATGTCCAAAAGCAAGTGCTGCTGCCGAACCGCTTCTTTTTAGACAAGACCCTCTTGGATTTTCATAATTTATTTCAGCATTTTCTTCAATTTTGGTAGATAGTTTTTTTAATACACTTTCATCTCCCGGCAATCCAGCAATCATCTCACCCCAACCCTTTTCACCATTTTCTCTGGAATTGTTGATTACGGAATTAACTAAAAAACTATCCATGATAGCTCGATAATTTCTTTGTCCAAACAACGCCAACTCCGGCAACATATGAGCAAATCCAACTTGGGCTTGCCCAACTGTTTTTACCATCTCATCTAAATCATTACTTCTTGGTAAAGTGCTTTTGTTATATTTGGGTTTACCAGCAATTCTTTCGCCTGTTTCTGGAATGGTTTTCATAATATCTTGCCATTCATCTCAACTTACTGCCCAATATTTCTCAATTACAAATTCTTCCCTGCCTGATTTAACCTTTATTGGATAACGATAAGTTTGTTGTAAATTTGGATAGTAAAATAACTCACTCATGTGCTGAGTGAGTTGAGCTTGAACTGTTGGAAGTATGATTTCGCTTAATTGATCTTCGAGGTCAAAATCTTCTGTATCTGATCCATCAAATATTGAATTTACTTGTTCTTTACTAATTCCCCATTTTGTCTCTAACTTTTCAAGAAATTCTGAGTCACCTAATAAATCCGCTCTCTCTTCTGCTTTATCTGTTCGCCCTAAAAAGCTGCTTAACAACAATAAGTTGTTTTTGGCTTCCTTCTCTTTTCCAGTATTAGGGTTTTTATCTTCTTTCCTTTCTGTAGCTCCTTCAGTTGGATAACTTACATTTGGCATTTTATTAGCGCCAAGCAAACAAACATCCATTGCGGACGATATCATTTTGGCATATTCAGCTCTAGCAGCAATTTTTAATGCATCATGCGAAGCTCTGTAATCATCTTCTGACAAAAAATTTGGATTAGCTTCTTTCTGCGCTTTAAGTGATCGTTTTGTAGTTCTGAATCTCATAGCTTCCTGAGCTATTTCACTCATTCTTTCTTGCATTTCCAACATCGCTTCCTCACTTATAGGAAAAGATGAGAAAGCCTCCATCATCTTTCCAGCAGCTTCAGATATTTTTTGACCAGCAATAGCTTTTTTAGCTATTGATTCGTAGGCTACGTAAGCAAGAGCGTGTTCCACTTGTGGACCGGCAAGAGTCCGGCCTCGATCGCCAGGAGTTGCCATTTTACTTCCTAAACTAAATCTTGCTTTGGATTTGCTGGTATCTTCTGATTTTCCAACAATTGTTTCTGTAGAAGACTCGCTATCCTTTGAACCAACTCTTCTTCTTTGCTCTTCTGATAATTGTTGAACCGGCTCTTCAACATCTTGAACCAAATCTTCTGGCTCGATGTAAAAATCATTATCAGCTTCTTCTTTTACATCCGCTATTGCTGAAAGTTTCAGCTTGCCACCACCTCCAACTAATAAACTGTCATCTAATGATGACGAACTCAATCCTACTGCTTTAGGATTACCCAAAGAAGAACCGATTGCTTGAGAAGTATTAACTTCTACATCTTCTAAAGACAGAGCTGCTGCTACTTCTGAAATGCCACCGTCCTCTTGTTCTTGCACAACAAATTGTTTATCGAGAGCCTCGATAATTTGTTCTTTAGTATGTCCGGCAAGTTGCAAACTCTCTATAGTAGAGTTTAAATTATGTTGCATCCGCTGCTTACTCATAAAATAAAAATTGCATTGAACCGCTTAAATAAAATCACTTTCAGTTTTACTTTTTATATTTCACCAACCGCCAGAAAAACCCTCATTTTCTTACCAGCTCTAATTGTGATATTTAACTATCCAAAAGTGTCTAACTGAACAAACTCAATAAATCTAGATCCAGAAAATTAAGACCTCTACAACAAACTCCTGAAACTTAACGTGCTTTATTTTCCGAATTCTACGTTGACCACGGATTTATTGAAATCGTAATTTGCTAAGAAATTTTTACCCCGAAATTTAGGCACAAAAAAAAGCGAGCTTCGTAAAACAATTAAAATTGCATACGAAACTCGCTTTAATTTTTACCACTTACGGAAATTGCCACCGCGGTTGCCGTCGTTGCTACGACTGGAATTACCACGACTAGTTGTTCCACTAGAACGGCCATCAAAACGACCTTCAGAACGACCCTCAGAGCGACCGTTACCACCGCTGCGTGATTGTGAACGATTATCGCCGCTTCTTGCTTGAGAGCGATTATTGCCAGAGCTGCGATTTTGGTTATTGTCGCTTCTGCGGTTGCCGCGTTCACCTTGGCTGCTGCGACCGCCACTTCTGAAATTATCCGATCTAGATTCGCTACCAATGCTAAAATCTTCGTCTTTTTTGTTTCTGAACCAACTAAAGCCGAATTTATTTTCTTTCTTTTCGTTGATGCTCAAGAAATCGCCATTTTTGGTGATGTGTGGACGATTTTCACGACGACTTTTATTGTCAGTTTTTTTGCGACCAAAACCGATGAAATCAAGTAAGCCAGTTTTTGAACCGTCTTGCTTATCACGTGGACGGCGATTGTCGCGATTGTTAGAACGACGATCATTATTTTTTGGATCTCTTCTTCTATCATCACCTTGTCTTTCTTCACCGCGTCTTTCATTGCCACGTCTATCTTCACCTTGAGAAGAACGGCTACGTCTTTCTTCACCGCGTCTGTCTTCACTTTGAGATGAACGATTATTGCTACGACCGTTGCGTTCTGGACGATCACCTTTTTCACGATTTTGTGAGTGACCGAAATTACGACGACCTCTTTCTTCACTGAATTCACGGTCATCACGCTTTGATTCGCGCGATGTTGGTGCTGCTGCAACGCCGTGGAATGGGTGAGTTTCGTCAACAGGAATTTTGTAGTTGATGGTTTTTTCTACCGCTTGCAAAAGTTTAGTTTCGCTTGAGTCACAAAAAGAAATAGCAATACCTTCACGACCAGCACGAGCTGTACGACCAATACGGTGAACGTAGCTTTCTGGATCCATTGGAATGTCGTAATTAATTACGTGGCTGATTGCTGGAATGTCGATACCGCGAGCTGCGATGTCAGTTGCAATCATAACTTGTGCACTGCCGTTGCGGAATGCTTCCAAAGCTTTTTCGCGCGCGCCTTGTGATTTGTTGCCGTGAATCGCTACAACTTTGATTGAATTGCGTAACAAAAATTCTTGGATGCGATCAGAACCATGTTTGGTTTTGCAAAATACCAAAACGCTTTGAATTTCTTCTTCTTTGATGATGCGTTTTAACAAGGCTGATTTGTTAGATTTTTCGACAAACATAACTTTTTGGGCGATACGCTCAACAGTTGTAGATTGAGGAGTAACTTCAACTTTGATTGGATCTTTCAAAATCGAGTTGGCCAAATCATTGATTGCTGTTGGCATTGTTGCCGAGAAAAACAAAGTTTGTTTACGATCTGGAATGCGCGCGATGATTTTTTTGATGTCGTTGATGAAACCCATGTCGAGCATACGATCAGCTTCATCAAGAACGAAAATTTCAAGCTTCATGAAACGAATGTAACCTTGAGTGGCAAGATCTAAAAGTCTGCCAGGAGTTGCGATCAAAATATCGACACCGCGTTGTAATTCAGCGATTTGTGGACGTTCAGAAACGCCGCCAAAAATTACGGCGTGACGCAAATTTAAGTCTTTACCGTAAAGTTCGATTTGATCAGCGATTTGTGACGCTAATTCGCGAGTTGGAGTAAGAATTAAAGCGCGAATTGAGCCATTGCCAACTGAGCCAGAATTTTGTGCTAAATTATGAATGATTGGCAAAGAGAAAGCGGCGGTTTTGCCGGTTCCAGTTTGTGCGATTCCTAAAACGTCTTTTCCGGCAAGAGAATGCGGGATTGCTTGTAATTGAATAGGAGTAGGGGTTGTATAGCCTTTGCTTTCAAGGGCTGAAAGGATTTTCGGATTTAATCCGATTTCTTGGAATGTAGTCATTTAGTTAAATTTAAACTGCTTTTTAAAATTGCACGAAGCCTTGATTGGCTTTATATCAAACTAACTGTTGTTGATAGTTTTTAACTGAAAAATCGCGATAAAATCGATCAATAAATTCGTTAGTTTGTTACACCTGAGAGGTATTTCCGAATTACTTATCTTTGCTTTGATTTGCAAAAGAGGGTTTTAAGTGTTTGGTCTTCTAAAGTTGTGCATCAAAATTGAAACGTGGTGCGGCCGCGCATTAAAGAGTTAAAAATTCTAAATGCTAGAAATAACTCAAATAAAATTATTTTTTACTATTTTGATCAGCAAATTCTGAGCTGCCGCCCATTACTTTATAAAGTGTGATCAGGTTCACGATCAAATCTTTTTTCGATGCTAATTGACTTTGTTGGGCGGCATAAAAAGCGATTTTGCTATCAACAATATCCAGTCCGCTGACGCTGCCAGCTTGATGTTGAGCGTCAGAAATATTTAACGATTTTTGGCGCGCAGCTAAAATTTTGTTGTAAGAATCTATCTGATTTACGGTTGCCTTTCTTTCTGCCAAAGCATCTGCAGCTTCTTTAAATGCGGTTTGAATAGTTTTTTCGTAAGCAACAATTTGTAAATTTTTGCGAGCATTTGCAACGTCAAGATTGGCGATATTGCGTCCGCCAGAAAATATTGGTAAAGTTATTTGTGGCGTGAAAGTCCAATTTTTATTATCCCACAAACTTCCTAATTCACGTGAGCCATAACCGTAAGTTCCAGTTAAACTAATTGTTGGGAAAAATGCAGCGCGAGCAGCTCCAATATTGGCATTCGCGCTTTTTAAATTCGCTTCTGCTTGTTTAATATCAGGACGTAAAAGTAAGTTGCTGGAGGGTACGAAATCGAGTAAATCTTCGTTAATTTTTATATCGTTAATTGTTTGATCTTGCGGAACTGATCTTTCATCAAACACTCCGGTTAAAGCCATCAAAGCAGTTTTATCTTGTGCGAGTAATTTTTTATAAGTTTCCACGTTGGTTTTAGAGCTTTCAAGCAAAGCTTCGGCATTGAGCAAAGTTGTTTGAGAGTCGATGCCATTTTCGTAACGTTTCTTTACTAAATCGTAACGTTGTTGTTGAACTTCAACATTTTTCGTCAAAGTCTCGACCAATTGACGATCAAGCAAATATTGAGTATAGGCATTGGCAGTTTGAGAAATGATACTGATTTTGGTGATTTCAGCAGCCATTTTAGTTGATAAATAATCTTGCCAAGATGCTTCCTTCAAACTTCTTAAGCGACCAAATAAATCAAGTTCATATGAAGTAAATCCAACGTTGGCGCGATATTGTCTTTTTGGCATAAAACTTGCAAAAGCGCTAGGAACTCCTTGTCTTGTTTCCAGCGCTGAAGCATTAATTGTTGGAAGCAAGCTTGATCTTGAGACGCCGTAAATTCCTTCAGCAACTTCAATGTTTAAAGCTGCAGTTTTCAAATCGCGGTTATGATCTAAAGCTAGTTGAATAACGCGTTGGAGATCAGCTGACTGGAAATATTCTTGCCACGAAATCATCGCCACTTTTTTCTTACTAGCTTCTGTAACTTTCTCAAAAGGCACTGGTGCTTTTGGTGTTTGATATTTTGGAGCCATAGTACAAGCGCTAAAAACAGTAGCAGAAAGTGTAGTTATTGTTAGCAGAACATTGCGAGATTTTTCGATTTTTTTCATTTGGCTTCTGATTTGGCTAATTTTTTAGCGAATTTTTGGACGATAACAAAGAATAGCGGAACGAATAAAGTAGCTAAAAATGTTGCCGCAATCATACCGCCCATAACGCCGATACCGATTGCTCTTTGACTTGCAGATCCGGCTCCGTGAGCAATCGCCAAAGGAGTAATACCAAGCATAAATGCCATTGAGGTCATGATAATGGGACGGAAGCGCAATTTAATTGCTTGAATTGTTGCCGCGACCATTTCTTCACCTTCATCATACAAGCTTTTAGCGAATTCGACGATCAAAATAGCATTTTTTGCTGACAATCCGATGGTGGTTAACAAGCCAACTTGAAAGTAAACGTCGTTGCTCATTTTAAAAATGGTCGAAGCGAGCAAAGCGCCAAAAATACCAAAAGGCACAACTAAAATTACCGAAAATGGCACCGACCAGCTTTCATAAAGTGCCGCTAATGACAGGAAAACTACAATCAATGAAATTATGTAAAGTGCTATGGTCTGAGATCCGGAAGCTTTTTCTTCGTAAGAAAGTCCTGACCAAGCAAAATCAATTCCTGCCGGCAATTGTTTGATCATTTTTTCCATTTCCAACATTGCAGTACCAGAACTTACACCCGGAACAGGGCCGCCTTGAATATTAACTGATGAAACACCGTTGAAACGCTCCAATTTTGGTGAGCCAAAAGTCCAACGTGCTGAAGCGAAACTTGAAAACGCCACCATTTTTCCTTCGGAATTTTTAACGTACCATTTTTGCAGATCATTCGGATTCATACGTGATTCAGCTTGTCCTTGCAGGTAAACTTTTTTAACGCGGCCTTTATCGATGAAGTCGTTAACGTAGGTTGAACCCCAAGCGGTTTGTAAAGTAGAATTGATGTCAGCAATCGAAATTCCAAGAGCCGAAGCTTTTTGGTAATCAATATCTAATTTATACTGAGCCATGTCGTTTAAGCCATTGGGACGAACACCAATTAGAAGTGGGTTTTTTGAAGCCATTCCTAAAAGTTGATTGCGCGCTGCCATCAAGGCTTCATGTCCCAATCCGCCACGATCAAGAAGTTGTAAATCAAAACCAGAAGCATTACCAAGTTCACGAATTGGAGGTGGGAAAAAGGTAAAAACAAAAGCATCTTTAATTTGCGACAAAGCACCCATCGCCCGATTTGAAATTGCCATCACACTTTGATCAGGACGTTCTCTTTTACTCCAATCTTTTAAGCCAATAAATCCGAAACCAGCATTTTGTCCGCGTCCGGCAAAGCTGAAGCCCGAAACAGTGAATAAATGTTCAACATTATCTTTTTCACTAGTCAGGAAATAATCTTCAACTTTATGCAAGCTTTCAGAAGTGCGTTCAAGGCTTGAACCACTTGGCGTGTTTATCATTAAATACATCATGCCTTGATCTTCTGTCGGTAAAAATGATGTCGGCAAAAAGCGAAATAAGCCGGCGATCACTAAAATCAGAACTCCATAAATTACCACAAATCTCGTAGTGCGTTTAATAATAGCGTTTGAAGAGTTGCTGTAAAAGTTACGCAGAGCATCGAGTTTTTTATTAAAAGTATCGATGAATTTATTGTTAGAAATTTTATGGTGTTTTTTTTCTGGCTTTAAAATTGTCGCACAAAGTGAGGGCGATAAAACCAATGCTACCAACACCGAAAGACCCATTGATGAAACAATGGTAATCGAAAATTGACGATAAATTGCGCCAGCTGACCCACCAAAAAATGCCATCGGAATAAATACGGCAGACAAAACCATGGCGATACCAATCAATGCTCCGGTGATTTGCTTCATTGATTTGCGGGTAGCGTCTTTTGGTGATAAACCTTCTTCATGCATGATGCGCTCAACGTTTTCAACGACAACGATGGCGTCGTCAACCAATAAACCAATCGCCAAAACCATGGCAAACATTGTTAGTGTGTTAATAGTGTAGCCAAACGAAAACAAAATTGCCAAGGTACCGAGCAATACAACTGGAACTGCGATTGTCGGAATTAAAGTCGCGCGGAAATTTTGTAAAAATAAAAACATCACCAAAAACACTAAGAAAATGGCTTCAATCAAAGTTTCTACAACTCCAAGAATTGATAATTTGATAAAAGGAGTGGAGTCGTAAGGATAAATAACTTTGACGCCTTTTGGTAAATTTTGTGAAAGTTCCGCCATTTTATTTTTTACGGCTTCCGCAGTTTTGAGTGCATTAGCACCAGAAGCCAAAATTACTGCCATGCCGGCAGCTGGATGTTTTTTGTAGCGCGCTTCAGTGCTATAACTCAAAAGACCTAACTCAACTTTTGCGACATCTTTTAACTGAACCAAAGCACCAGTTTTACTCGATTTGACGATAATTTTTCTAAATTCTTCAGGAGTACGCAGCTTTGATTGTGAAGTGATTGTGGCGTTGAGCTGTTGTCCTTTAACTGAGGGCAATCCTCCAAGTTGACCGGCGGACACATCAGCATTTTGTGCTTTAATGGCACTGATAATTTCGGCGGTTGTAATTTTGTAGTTATAAAGTTTTTGAGGATCGAGCCAAATACGCATGGCACGTGGGTTACCAAATGTTGTAACGTCACCAACACCGTTGATACGAGCGACCGAATCTTTGATGTCAGAAAGTAAAATATCTCCAAGTTCGCCTTCATTTAACGAATCGTCTTCTGAATAAATACTGACGACAACCAAAAAGTTATTATTGGATTTTCGAACTCGTACGCCTTGTTGTTGAACTTCTTGTGGCAAAAGTGGCATAGCAGATTGCAAACGATTTTGCACTTGCACTTGCGCAATGTCAGGATTGGTTTTTGGTTCAAAAGTGAGAGTAATTGTAACGTTGCCGTCAGAGTCGCTGGCTGATGAAAAATAACGTACATTATCTATACCAGTTAAGCTTTGTTCGATAACTTGCGTAACGCTGTTTTCTAAAGTTTGTGCTGATGCACCGGGAAGTGAAGTTGAAATTGTAACTGCAGGTGCAGCGATGTTAGGATATTGTTCAACAGGCATTTTTAAAAGTGCCAAAGCACCTGCCATCATTATAATTATGGCGAGAACCCAAGAAAATATTGGGCGATCTATGAAAAAATTAGACATGTTATTTTTTTACTTCTGATTTATTTTCTGCAGGTTTTGCTTCTTCAATTTGTGCCGGAGTTGCCACAACTTTGGCGCCTTCGGAAATTTTTTGTACTCCTTCATAAACCACAACTTCACCTTCTTCCAACCCTTCTTGAACAATCCAAGAGTCGTTAAAAATCTTCTCAGCTTTGATAGTTCTTGCTTTGACTGTATTATCACTTTGCACAACCCAAACCATCAATTTGCCGTCCATAGTTCTGTTAGTAACGCGTTGTGGCACAGTGACAGCTTGAAAAGGTGACAGATGTAATTTTGCGCTGACGAACATTCCCGGTAAAAGTTTGTGATCTTTATTGGAAAATTCAGCACGTAGACGAATTGAATCAGTACTTTCATCAACAAACATTTCAGAGAATTTTAATTTACCGATCAGACGATTGCTCGGATCATCAGCAATTAAACTGACGGGAATTTCTTTACGATTGCCTCCAGCAATAACTTCTTGGGCTGGTTGTTCTAAATCAACGTAAATTGGATCAAGTTGTACAATTGTGGTTAGTTCATTGGTCTGGTTGGCTGTAACCAAAGCACCTTCCGTATAATTTGTTTTGCCGATGAAACCAGAAATTGGCGCTAAAACTTTGGTATAATCGAGATTCTTTTTAGCTTTCGCAGCTTCAGATTTTGCTTGATCAAGAGCAGCTTGAATGTCATCAAATTCCTGTTTGCTGACGGCATCTTGTTCGAGCAAAATTTTGTAACGATTTCTTTTGGCAGTGAGTGCTTTTACGTTGGCTTCGTTGCCTTTTGCCGCAGCTTGATAAATTTCAGAATCAATCTGATAAAGTGTTTGCCCTTGTTTTACCAAAGCACCTTCAGTGAATTTAATAGCTCTAATCACTCCATCAATTTGGGGGCGAACTTGCGCGATTTTTTTAGCGTTAACGCGCCCGGGTAAATCAACGTAAAGTTGAACTTTTTGTTTAGTGATCGTGATTGTGGTGACAGGAATTGCTGCTTTATTACCATTCATAAGTGAATTGTTGGCAGCAGTTTTGTTATATTTTGGTTTTACAATGTAGAAGTAACCAGCGTAAGCCGCAGCAGCTAGGCAAATAAAAATTATTGCCTTATTTTTTTTATTTTTTGTTTTCATATTTTATTTTGCGAAGTGGAATGCAAAGAACATGCATACATGAATGTATGTTGTATATTTAATCATGCGATTAACTTAATTTACAAATCAATTTAGAGATATTTTTGTGACTAAAGCCAGTAATAAAACTCAGAAAAAAACGAAAGATCCTATCGCGACAAGAAATGACATTTTGCAAGCGGCAATTGAAGTTTTTGTGGAAAATGGAGTTAGTAAATCAACTCTCGAACAGATTGCCTCGAAAGCAGATGTAACGCGCGGTGCGGTTTATTGGCATTTTAAAAACAAGCACGATATTTTTGAGGCTTTACACGAAACTTTGCATCAACCTTTGACTGCTTCTATTTTGGAAGATATGCAAAAAAACTGTGACGATTCTTTATGCCAATTAGAAAAACTTTGTGTGAAATTATTGGTCGATTTGGACAATGATGAAATGCGTAAAAAAATTCTAAAAATATTCTTATGTAAGTGCGATTATTCGTGCGGCATGGAAGATATTTTAGAAAAACAGCGTAACAACAAGCTGAAAAATATTGAAAGATTCGCCAAATATTTTGAACGCGCCAAGAAAAATAAACATTTACCAAAAACACTTGATCCTCAAATAACAGCGATTTCTCTCGCTTGTTACATGTCGGGAATCGTCACTGAATATTTACGCAATCCGCAGCTTTTCAAACTAAAGAAACAAGCACCGCATTTAATTCAGCAATTCTTTTCATCTTTTAGGAAATAAGATGACGAAAGTTGCTAAGCGTGAAATTGAAATTGGCGGAATAAAAATATTACTTACACAAAAGCGAATTCGTAATTTAACTATCAGAATTGCTTTGCCAAATGGTGAAGTGAAAGTGTCTGCGCCTTTTTATTGTAGCTTGGCAAAAATTAACGAATTTATTTTGCAAAAGCTTGAGTGGATTAAAAAACATCAAAATCAAATTCAACGGCTGCAACAAGAAGGCAAAATTATCATGCCTTCAAAATTTATTAGTGATGAAGAGCATTACTTTTTTGGGCAAAAACTAACTTTAAATCTGGTGCAAAACAGTAAAAAAAATCGTGTCGAAATAGTTGAAAATGTCATCAATTTAGAAGTCAAAAATTTGTCAAATTTCAAACAAAGACAAAAGTTGATAGATGATTTTTATCGTCACGAAATCAAAAAAATAATCCCGTCATTGATCGCTAAATATGAAGAAAAAATGGCGATAAAAGTTAGCGATTTTGGTGTCAAAAAAATGAAAACTCGTTGGGGAACTTGCAACATCAGATCACGATTTATTTGGCTAAACTTAGAATTGGCAAAAAAACCGGTGCAATTTTTAGAATCAGTAATTGTTCACGAAATGGTACATTTTTTTGAGCGTAAACATAACAAAAATTTCTACACTTTAATGGATAAATTCATGCCAAATTGGCGAGAAATTGATCGTCAGTTTCGTAATTTGTAAAACTTACTCGTAGCGCAGCGCTTCGATCGGAGCAAGAGTCGCAGCTTTTTTGGCCGGATAAATTCCAAAAACCAGTCCGATAAAAACTGAAAAAGAAAAAGCCAACATTATTGAACTGATTGAAACCACAGTGTCCCAGCCTGCGGCAAGCGATAAAATTTTAGCACCAGAAATTCCCAAGAATATTCCCGCTAATCCGCCAACAACGCTAACTACAACTGATTCTGCCAAAAACTGCATCAAAATATTATTGCGTTTGGCGCCAATTGCTTTGCGTAATCCGATTTCTTTGGTGCGTTCGGTTACTGAAACCAACATGATATTCATAATTCCGATACCGCCAACCAACAAAGAAATCGCGGCAATTGAAGATAATAAAATCGACATTGTTTTGTTACTTTCTGAAAGAGTGGCTTTCAGATCTGCCATGTTGCGAATTTGGAAAGCATCGCGGCGTTGTGAAATTGGAACTCGTTTTCTGGCGTACATTAAGTTCAAAATTTCGTCTTGCATCTCGTCAATTACCTCCGGATTTTTGGCTTCAATATCGATGGAATCGACATAGTTTTTGCCCAGTAAACGGTGCATGGCAGTTGTGATCGGAATGATAATCACATCATCTTGATCTTGAAAACCGTTCGAGCCTTTTTGTGGTAAAATGCCGATAATTTGAAAACTAACTTTATTAATTTTGATCATCTCGCCAATTGGGTTGGAATCGCCGAATAATTCTTGCATTACAGTTGTTCCGATTAAAGCAACGCGAAGTCGTTTCGAAGTTTCTTCATCATTGAAAAATCTGCCAGCAATCGCTTCAGCTGAACGGATCTGAGCGTAAACTGGTGTTGCTCCGATAATACGACTATTCCAGTTTTTATTAGTGTAAGTCACTTGATTTTGGCCGCTCACGGTTGGTGAAACGCGTTTGACGCTTTCAATTTTTTCGGCAATTGCTTCGGCATCTTCAAAAGTTAAACGAGTTACCGAACCCGCTTCTTTTGACACTCCGCCAACTTTCATAGCTCCGGGGCGCAGCACAACAAGGTTTGATCCCAATGACGATAATTGTTTTTCAATAGCTTTTTGCGCGCCATTGCCAATTGCTAAAGTAGCAACTACTGCAGCAACGCCAATCAAAATTCCCAGCATTGAAAGACAAGTGCGCACTTTGTTTGCAACCAATGTTTTAAAACCTTGGCGGAAATATTCGGCGGTTTCTTTTGATAAAATAGAACTGGAGTGTTCGACAATTTTCGTAGTCGAATTTTTCGAAGTTATTTGATTTCGCAGCGCCACTTTTCTTTCGTCAGATTGAATTGTACCGTCGCGCATTTTGATCAAACGGTGAGCTTGTTCGCCAATGGCTTCTTCGTGAGTGATTATAACAACTGTAATGCCTTGCGAGTTGAGTTCTTTCAAAATTTCCATGATTTCTTTTTCGCTGCGAGAATCCAAATTTCCGGTTGGTTCATCAGCTAAAATCATTTTTGGACGATTGATTAAAGATCGTGCAATCGCAACGCGTTGTTGTTGTCCGCCTGAAAGTTCGCTGGGTTTGTGATCAACTCTGGTGCCAAGTCCGACTTTTTGCAGCAATTGTTTGGCAAAAGTTAGTTCGATATTATGTTGCGAGTAAAGCAAGGGCAGGGCGACATTTTCGGCGGCGCTGAGTCGCGGCAACAAATTAAATTGTTGGAAAATAAAACCGATTTCTTCACGACGCAAAACTGCTAAATCGTCTTCTGATAATTTTGAAATTTCGCGATTATTGAATTTGTAAGAGCCAGAAGTTGGAACATCAAGCAATCCTAAAATGTTGGTCATGGTAGATTTGCCAGAACCAGAAGGGCCCATGATGGCAACAAAATCGCCATCGTCAATTTTCAAACTGACATTTTGCAAAGCGTGAACCACATTGTCGCCCATTTTATAAACTTTGGTGATGTTTTGTAGTTCGATCATTTTACTCGCGATTAGATTTTAGTGATTGATTATTTTTTTCTTCCGCCCATCGGATTGAAAGGGTTCGCGCCTTTATTGTTCTTCTCCAATTTAAGTTGTGGTGATAAGACGATTTCACCTTTTGTAAGACCAGAAATAACCTCAATTTGTTTGCCGTTGGTCAATCCTGTTACAACTTCTCGTTCGATTTCTTGATTATTCTGACGTACTAAAACTAAAGATTTTCCTTCTTTAGTGCGCAAAGCATCAGATGGAATCAACAAGACATTTTCTTTGGAAGTGACTTTGAAAGTAACATTAGCAGTCATGCCGCTGCGCATAAATTCCGGAATTTCGGCGGCTAAAACATCAACAATGTAGGTTGTTACATTGTTTACTGTGGTGGCGTCAAAGGCGATTTTGTCAACTTCGGCAGCAATTTTTTGATCAGGGTATGCATCAAGTACAATTTCAGCTTTTTGTTTTACTTTGATCGCGGCAATGTCGGTTTCATCAACTTGTGCTTTTACAATTAAACGATCTGACATCGACATTAAAGAATCGGCACTCGTGAAAGTTTCGCCTTGTTCGACATTTTTTAAAACGATAGTTCCGGAAAGTGGCGCCAAAATTGGAGTTGGTGGATAAATATCTTCCCACTTTTTGATTTCTTCTGTGCCTTTAGAACGAGCAGCATCAATCAAAGCCGCGCGTTCAGTTGAACTCATCCACGCCAGAATTTGTCCTTTTTTAACTTGATCACCTTCTTTGATTAAAACTTTTTCAACGCGTCCGGCAATTGGCGGTTTTATTTCAAGACGATTTTGTGGTTGAACTGTGCCAGTCGCCAATATTTTAACATTTAAGGTGCCAATTTCAGCGCTAGTTTCGGTGTAAGTAACTTTGTCTTTGTCGTCTTTTTTAAAGTAAAAAAATGCTGCCGAGGCTATAATTATCAATGCTGTCGCACGGATTATTAATTTTTTATGTTTGGTGGAATTATTGCTGATTTTAGTTTGCATTTTCAAATACTCCTTTGCCTTGAACTTGTTCCCAAGATGCTTCGCTGGTAACGCGATTTAATTTACTTTGTAGGTAAGATTTTTGACGATTGATCAAGTCAGTTTCGATCACGTCCCAATTTTCGAAAGCAAGTAAACCATTATTGTATTTGTTGCGAGCAATGTCGGCACGTAGCTGTGCCGCTTCTTTAAAACTGTTATCAACCTGCAATTTGGCAACAGCTTCGATGTAAGAATTATAATTTTGACGCAAATTGATTAAAATTTGCTGATCGGTATTTTCACGAGTTTCGCGAGCGGCAGTAGTTGAGGCATAAGCACTGCGCGTAGTGAAATAATCTTTACCACCGCTAAAAAATGGAAAAGATACATTCATACCAACTGCCCAATAACCGTTGTCAGGAAAGAAGTTGGCACCTCGTCTACCTTGAGTTGCACTAACATTAAAACTTGGCATAAAAGCGGATTGGGCAATTAAAATTCCGGCCTTGGCTGCTTGTTCTTGGGCAACGGCTTGTTTATGTTGTGGTGTTGTTTCGACGAGAATTTTGAGATCTGTTTTTGTATTTGGCTGTTTAGTTGGAACAGAATCTTTAATGTCCTAAGCTTTGCAATCCGAAGTGCCAATTGCGCGACACAATTGGGCGCGGGCTGTTTCAATCAAGTTAGTTCCTTGCAAACGGTCATATTTAGCTTGATCAAGGTAAGCGCGGGCCAGCAACAAAGAACCTTTGTTTTCCATGCCACTTTTGTAACGCAATTCGATGATGCGCAAATTATCTTCGCGGCGTTTGATAATGTTGTCGAGCAGCTGAACAGTTTGCTTGGCGTAAGATAAATTTTCGTAAGCGTATTTTAAATCGTAGCTGAGTTGGGCTTTGGCGATTTGAACATTGGCTTTTGAAACCAAGTTATTGGCTTTAGTTTGATCAAATTTACCGACATCAGAAAAGCCGTTAAACAAATTTTGCGTGACCGACAAAGTGCCAGTGTAGGCCTGAGTGACGTTGCTTTGGACTGTTGTCAGTGACGGGTTGGTTGAGTTACCATTATTGCCGCGATTTGATGAAAAATTTGCAGAAGCTTGTGGCAAAAAAGCAGCAATTGAGGCGTTGTTTAAATTATCTGTTGAGCGTTCTGCAGCAATTGCTGACTTTAAATTATTGTTATTTTTTAAAGCTAAATCGATACATTCTTGCCAAGAAAGTCGGAGATCCTGGGAAAAGGAAGTATTGTTAACGCAGCACAAAGCCAAGATAAGCAGTAATGTTATTTTATTCTTGGTTAATCGAATCATTGATGAATTTTGTGAAAGATAGTTTTTGAGCAATTCACAATTTTATACGAATGTAATGCAAATTATACTCGCGATTTATCAGGATAAATTACTCCCAAAGAGATTTCTCCTTCTGCTCTTTGTGCTGCTGGACTACAACAAATGCTATTTGGTTTGTTTTTGTTACAGCAGCTAATGGCAATTGAAGTTGCAGATATTGCTGCGAAAAATGCAAATGCAGAAACTGCTCCTATCCATGCACCAGTAGCTCCTTCGGCTGCTTTTTCGTTTTCTAAAGATTGAGAATATGCAATCCCAAAGCCAATCAAAGTTGAAGCAACAACCGTTGAAGTAATAATTCCGGCGAGGCATTTTGGTGCTTCGTTACTGCCATTATTACCATCACGAATCAATTCATGAAAATATTTATGCAAAGAACCATGTTGAGTTAGAAGCCTTGTTGAAATCTCAGCCAAAGAACCAATTCCGGCAGCGCTAAGCATCATTATTAACCAATAATCATGTGTCGAAAGATTATTCGATGGAAATTCTGGAGATGAAGGTTGCGAAGTTGGCTGTGACGAAGGTTGACTTGTGGGGTTACTATTTGGTTGAGTAGTTGGTTCAGTGCTTGGTTGATTTGATGGTTGATTACTTGGTTGTAAACTAGGTTGTCTAGTTGGTTGAGTTGTAGGTTGTGAAGTTGGTGTTGTTGGTTTTGTAGTTGGTCTAGCAGTAGGTCGAAAACTCGGTGCCGCCGATGGTGGAAAAGTCGCAGGGCGTGGAGGATTTGCCTCTATATTAATTTGGGAAGATGCGCTTTGTAAGTTAACTAAATTTTTATCACTATTTTGATCGTTTGCCTCTGTTGCACCAGAAGCAAAAGTTAAAAGAGATAGTGGTAATAATTTTCCTAAAATAGCAGATACAGAAGTTCCGGATGATTGATTGGTGTTAGATCTAACAAATTTTGGGTTATTTTCAGCTGTCTGATTTGAAATTTCTTCACCAAGAAAATCCTGAATTAATGTTAAAGTTTTGGTTTGATATTGCTTGAGATCTTGGGCTTGAGAATTTCTTAATTGTGCGATTATTGTATCTGAATTTTCCTCAAAATAAGGAATTATAGAATCATTTTTGGCTTTTATGAAATCACCTTTAAAATCTTCACTAAAAGCTATTTTATCTATTGCGAATTCTTGGTTAGAAAATCTTTTGATGAGGTCGACAATAATTGGGCCGTTATCTTCAAATTTATCGAAATAGCGAATATTTTCTTGGGAATAATCAAAACTAGTTTTTTGGATTCTGTTTTGAGTGAATATGACGTTTTGTTCGCTGATATTGAGGTTTTCGGAAACTATTTTTCTAACTTCTTGTGGCATTGAGCTATATTTTACAGCAGTTTCTTGATCTACTGGGTCAAGCTTCAAAGCAGCGTATGGTACATCAATTCCAATTGGGTCACAGTAAATTACTTGAAAATTTTCTGTCTCAGTTTTTTTTATAACCAACAAAGAAAAGCGATCATTTCCTAAATCGATGGGAAATATTATTTGTGATTGTTGTGATTCTTTAAATTCATCAAGAGTTTGGCGCAGAAGACTTGCTTTTTGTTGATTCTCGGCGGTTATTTTAGAAGAGATTTCAGCATTATTTGCAGTTTCTGGATTATAAAATGAGGCAATTGCGGCAGAGCAAACTGTTGTGTTGTCGTTACTGTGTAAACTGGCAAATTGATCGATCAAAAGATCATGATATATTGTGGAGTTATCTCTGATTTTCTTTATTTCATTATCGTGGAATGGTTTTAGATGTCGTAAAATGCTACTCGCGTCAGCTGCTTCAGAATTATTTTGGTTAAATGCATTAATCAGTTCATCAAGTTTTGTAGTTTTCGGTTCTGTCGCAGATGAAGAATTTGGCATAAATTTGAGTCTTTTAGAATTGGTAAGATAGACCGATTTTCACAATATCAGAACGAGCTATTTGTTTGTATTTTTGGATGTAGTTAATTGTGTTATTAACCTGTGATTTAGTGTGAAATTTTTGGTAATTATACTCACAGTTTAGAGCAACATTTTTGCTTAAAGAAAATTTAATACCGCCGCCCAATGTTACGCTAGATGCAGTTCCTCTATGTGATGCGTTTAAAATTTGCGTATTGCTATTATCATAAGCCGCTGAAGTGCTATTATACTGAGTTGCTGCATATCCCACATTAATAAAAGGAGCGACATAATCGTTGATGTCATAACCAATATTTGTTTTAAAACCATAACGGTTGCGGATTTGCAGAGCATCTGTTTCAGGGTTTTGCGAGCCTTTATTACCGAAGCTATTTTGTTCGACAAAAATTTCTGGTGCGACAAACAAGCCATCAAAGTTTACAGCATATTTATAGTTCAAACCCATACCGCCAAAAGTTTCGCGTCTTGTTGGTTTCAGATCTGTGTCTGCAGAAGGATGAAAATCTTTATAATAAACACGACCATAAAAAGCAGTAGTAGTGCTTATGAAATCAAGACCAATGGAAGAACCTTGAGTTTTGGCAAAAGCAGGGGCACTGCAAAAAAGTGGCAAAATAGTTGCGCTAGTAAGTAAAAACTTTTTCATTCTTATATTTTTTGATATTGTTTAGTGGACGTTTCTGCTGTGCAGAACATGATTAAAACCACTTTTGTAGGCAAGAACTTTTTAAAAATATTCTAAATTCCCAATGAAAATCCAAAATTTCTACGACAAAGATACCGCAACTTTTACTTATGTTGTTGCTGACACAGAAACCCAAAAATGCGCTGTTATTGATTCGGTTTTAAATTATGACATGCACGCTGGTCGAACTTCTACAACTTCTGCTGATGAAGTAATTAATTACATTCGTACTAATAATTTAGAGCTTGAGTGGATTTTAGAAACTCACATTCACGCCGATCATTTAACTGCGGCAAGCTACATCAAAAAACATTTGGGCGGTAAGATCGCGATTGGTGATAAAATTACCGAAGTTGCTAAATTTTGGGTGCCAATTTTCAACACCGGTGCAGATACAGCGCTTGATGGTTCGCAATTCGATCATCTTTTCGTTGATGGAGAAAAATTCAAAATTGGTAATTTAGAAGTCAGCGTTATGCACACTCCGGGTCATACTCCGGCTTGTGCGGTTTATATGATTCAAGATGTAGTTTTTGTTGGTGATACAATTTTTTTACCAAGAATGGGAACGGCGCGTGCTGATTTTCCTGGTGGTAGCGCCGCAACACTTTATAAATCGATTAAGAAAATTTTGTCTTTGCCAGCGCAAACTAAAATTTATGTTTGTCACGATTATCCAGCAAATGGCCAAGAACCGCAGTTTTTATGCACAGTAGCTGAGCAAAATCGCGATAATATTTTGATTAATGAAAAAGTTAGCGAAGTTGAATATATCGAAACTCGTCATAAGCGCGATGCTACTTTAGCGGTGCCGAAACTTTTATTACCGGCAATTCAAATTAATTTACGTGCGGGTAATTTAGGAAATCCCGAAAGCAACTCGGTGCAATACGTTAAAATTCCACTTAATAAAATTTAGTAATGGTCAAAAGAATCATGATTTTTGCCGTTATTGCTTACGGTGTTCTACTGATTTTGATGTTTGTATTTCAGCGCAACTTGCAATATCGACCTGCGGGTCAAATTAGCGAAATCAGCTCTTACGGTTTACAAGGTTTTGTTGAGAAAAAACTAACAACTGCAAGCGGCAAAGAAATTCTCGCTTGGTATAAAGAAGCGCCGCAAAACTCTAAATTGATTTTATATTTTCACGGCAATGCCGGCAATTTGGGAGATCGTGCTCACAGATTTGCAGCTTTCGCTCAAGCTGGTTTTGGTGTTTTAGCAATTTCTTATGAAGGCTATTCTGGAAGCGAAGGAAAATCTTCCGAAGTAGCTTTAATTCAAGATTCGGAAGCCGCTTTGAAATTTGTACTCGATCAAAATTACATGATGCATGATTTAATTTATTACGGTGAATCTTTGGGTTCTGGAGTTGCAACGCAACTAGCTTCGCGTTTTGATCCGTCTGCAGTAATTTTAGAATCGCCTTATTCGTCAATTGCGTCGGTGGCGCAAAAAACTTATTGGTTTGTGCCAGTTAAATTATTGCTCAAAGACAAGTTTGAATCGATCAAATATGCGGCGAAAATTACAGCACCGCTTTTGATTTTTCACGGCACGCAAGATCAAGTTGTGCCTTACTTAGAAGGGAAAAAACTGTATGAAGCTGTTAAGTCGGATAAAAAATTAATCAGCGTTTCGGGAGCTGGTCATTTAGATTTTAGTGATGAGTTTTTAGTTGCAGAAATGCAGAAGTTTTTAGCGAGGTAGTTCCGATTTACAAAGTCGAAGGATCTCGCAAATGAGATCCTTCGCTTTTTGAAAGTTTATTTCAATTTAGTGTTTACAACCAAGTAACCACGGTAAGAAGTTTGTGCGTAGTTTTTGGTATTCATTGCGTGATAAATGTCGCTTAAATTAACCCAAATCCACGGATTTCTGTGCGCAGCAACGTCTAAAATCAAAACTGAATCTGATTTTTCATCGTAAGCTGCAACTGGTGAAAAGTGTCCGCCCATCAATCCTTTGTAAGAATGATCATAGTTTAGAAGCAAAAATTCTTTGTCAGAATTTACTACTTCTTTCACTTCTTTTCTGAAAGAAGCGAGTTTTTCATCAGAGAATTTATCAACATTGACTAACTTTGATTTTACACCGTGAATTTTAAGCATTTTTTGCAATTCGTCGATGTCAATTCCGCCGCCAAAGCTGCCGTCTTTTTTAGTAATTTTCATCGAAATAGTGCGACGATCTAAAATTTTGTCAGTTGCTTCGTTGAAGAAGTTAGAATCGTTAATCAAACGATATTGTAGAGGATATTTTTTATCGCCGATTGTGATTGGCCATTCTTCAATAACTGGAAAGGCTTTGTGATTAAGTTCGTAAATTGCCGAAAGCACTACGGTTGCAGCACCTTGTCCACAAGCTGCAGGGTTTACTTGTGGTTTGAAGTGATGCGCCAAACGATAAAAATCGCCTTTATATTCAGTTCTTTGCAATCTCTCCATACCTTCTTTGCTATTCCAGTTGGTTACTGCAACTTGTTTGCTGTAAGCACTTGCTGGATATTGATCGTAATGGAAAGTCAAACTTTTGGTGATGGTATCATTGGCAAAAGCTAGGCTAGAGTTTGCTACCAACAAAGTAGCAATCGCAAAAGTTTTAGCAGATGTAAATTTCATAGAAAATTGATTTGAGTTGAAGGGCGGTAAATTTGTGGAAAAGCTAAGTTAGGTGAGGGCGAAGAATTTCCAAGTAGTGACTTTTCAGTAACCTGTAAATTCTTTATAAAATCACTTTAAACTTAGAAAGATTCAGACATTTCCAGCTCAACTTTCATCTGAACTTGTAAATTTTTATCAAAATATTCCAAGCCAGTTTGCCCTTTATTGTAGTCGTTGAAGTAAACGTGTGAAGATGAAACCACGCCAGACATCAAATCCCACGTTGGGTCAACTTCGATCCATTTATTTTGGTGATAAACCAAATTCCAACTATGACCTTGGCATTCGAAATATTCTCCGCAAGCAGCTCCGTCAATGACAATTGATGGAATTCCGGCAACTCGGGCCAAAGCATCAAAAAGTCGCGAATATTCCGTACAAACGCCAATACGATTTTGCACGATTTGCTGTAATGTTGGCAGTTTGCCGACGTATGAAATTTCGTAACGTAAATAATCATGCACAAACTTACCAATTTTGGCGTAAAGCGGAATATTACCGTAGCTTTTATCGTTGCGAATTTGGTCTAAAATCGGAGTCAAAAGTGTTGATTCAGCTGCGCTATAATTGATGTAATTGGCAGGATTTCGTGTAATTGGGCTGCGATTAATCAATCCAGTTTTTATTTTAGCATTACTGCTTACAACCAATTCTTGCGACGCTGTATTGAAAGATAGTGTTTGCCCGCTTTCGTCAGTTTTTTTGGACAAGCTATTAATTGAGGAAGTTATGTTGTAATTCTCGACTTTTTGTTTCTCGATTTGAAAAAATTGCGGAACTTTAACATTAATTTTGCCCAGAGATTTATTGCCGCGAATAGTTGTTTTAACGGCAACGTCCCAATTATCGAGAACCGGAGTTAATTTTATAATTTCATGCACGCCATTTTTTGGCACAACATTACTGTAAACAAAGCTGTTACCAACTTTGGCTACGTTAGGATTGAAAGTTGCTGATTCGAAATATCCGGGAAAATTAAACGTAACTTTGGAATTAGCGCCAGCAGCAAAAGCGGGAATATAGATCGATTCTTGGCGTAAAAATTCATTAATTTTGTCGTAATACTCGGTGTAGGCGAGGTAGATAGAAACTTGTTCGCCATTTCTTTTACCTTCAGGGAAACGAATGGTTAGATTATTGTCTTTGAAAGTGAAATTAGCGTTTTTTGAGTAGTCGTTGAGCTGGTTGTCATTTATAACTTTGTTGATGCGTAAATTTTGCTTAGGATCAAAAGCGATTGCAAAAGATGACATAGCCATATTCGCCGCTAAATTCGTAATTTTTCCTTGAATAAAAATTTCTGAAATTCTGCCCGATTTGGTAAGTTGGACGTTTTCTTGCCAGTTATAAATTATTAATTCTGCTCGTGCTTCAGTTGATAATAACAAAAAAAAGAACAGCAGAATCGTACGAAGTTTCATTTCTATAATTAATTTGAAGATGTTTAAATGCGCGAAATTTGATGTTTGATCGTCGTTACAATTTTACAAAATTATAAATTCTAAATTAGCCGCGTCTTAGTTATAAATTAGCAATCATGCTTTGGATCATTTTCACAATTGCCGCGACAATATTGCAAACATTTCGCAATCTTGAGCAAAAAAATCTCAATAAGAAACTCGATACGCTGACAGTTTCTTGGTCGCGTTTTATTTTGCCTTTGCCTTTTGCTATTTTAACTGTGCTGTTCACAGCTTTGGAAGTTAAAGAGGAGTTTATTTTTCTGTGCGCTTTTACTGGTTTTTTCCAAATTTTGGGAAATCTGTTTTTGCTTAAAACTATCCAATCGAAAAACTTCGGCGTTGGAATTGCTTTCTACAAAACTGAAATTTTGCAATCGCTGTTTTTAGGAATTTTATTTTTTAATCAGCAGGTTTCATTCATCGGGATTTTAGCAATCATTATGACAACAATCGGCATGATTTTCATGTCGAATTTTACAGTGAAAAATTTTCGTCAAAATATCGATAAAGCGGCTTTTTATGGTGCTTTATCGGGTTTGGCATTTTCGTTTTCGGCATTTGGTATAAAATTTTCTTCAGCGGCTTTGATTAAAAACGGCTATTCTGATTTCATCTCAGCAATTGTGGTTTTGATGTGGGTTATAACTTTCCAAAATGCTTTTTTTGCGATTACCAAAGCAGCTCAAAATCGTTTTGTAACTGATCTAAAAAGTTTATTTTGTGCGGAAAATAAATGGTCTTTTGTTAAAACTGGAATTTTAAGTTATGCTGGCTCAGTTTGTTGGTTCGTAGCTTACGCAATTGGCAATGTGGTGTATGTTAAAGCCGTTGGCCAAACAGAATTATTACTGGCAGTTTTAATTTCATATTTGCATTTGAAAGAGCATCAAAAACCACTTGAGCTTGTTGGAATTGCGCTAACTTCAATCGGAATATTAACCTTAATTTTATTTCACTAAATCATGTCGATCACAATCAAAACAAAATATTTGGGCGAATTGCGTACCCAGTCAGTTCACGTTAAATCAGGAAATAGTTTAATCACTGACGCGCCAGTTGATAATAAAGGGAAGGGCGAAGCATTTTCACCAACTGACCTTTTGGCAACTTCTTTGGCAAGTTGCATGATCACAATTATGGGCATTCAAGCCAACCAAAATAACATGAATATTGACGGTGTGGAGTGCGATGTTACCAAAATCATGTCGTCGCAATTACCACGTAAAGTTGTGGAAGTGGTGATCGATTTCCGTTTTGCTGCAAATAATTTTTCGGAAGAACAAAAACAAATTTTGCGCGATGCTGCTTACTCTTGTCCGGTTGCTCTTAGTGTTCATCCAGATTTGAAAAAAACAGTTTATTTCAATTTCTAATCTTAATTTCTGAATAATTATGAAAAAATTTTTATATCTCTCCGGATTATTATGCGTTCTAAGCAATTCTGCTAACGCAACCGGAATTTACGTTGGTTTAGATGCGTTGTCGTCTAACGCGAATTTTACTGCGAAAAACATTTCGAGCGTCACCGGTCCGAAAAATAACAGTGAAAAACAAGACAGCAAATTCAATGCCGGAATCAATGCTGGTGTGCGTTTTGATCTTTTGACTTTCTATGCATCGGGTGAGCTATTTTTTGATAATTTGCAAAGTTCGACGCAAAATTTAAGCCAAATTTCCGGCTCTAATTCTGGTGGCGACATCACTTTGAAAAATCGTTACGGCGTTAAAGGTAATATCGGTTTTGCTATTTTGCCGCGCGTCACGCCTTTCATAACTTACGGATTGGCTAATGTCAGTTACAGCAACTCAGTGGCAAACGTAAATCAATCAACCTCGCAAACTGAGCTGGCACCACTTTACGGAGTCGGTGTTTTAGTAGATTTACCGTTTAATGTTTCTGTGAAAGCTTCGTACGACTATCAGCGTTTCAATATGCGATATGCCAGCGGAGCATCAAAAATCAAAACTGATTTAGGAATTGCCAAGCTAGGCGTGATTTACAATTTCTAAGAAAATTTGCAGCCACCAGTTTTAAGCTGGGCATTAAGCGCGCATTATTTTTGTTTTTTATCCATTCGGGATATGAAGACGCTCGGGATATGAAGACGCAACATGTGTCGCGCGCTCTTTGCGGCGATCTTTAACCCGTATGTCAAAGAGACATGCGGGTTTTTTTTGATGAGTGCAGAAGTTTTGTGGTGAATAATTTTTATCTTTGATTAACAAAAAAAGCGTCTTGCTTGCAATAATATCAAGGCTTTGAAGCCAGCAAAAAATAATAAATTTGTCGCTAGTCAATAAGTGGAAAATTTTAAAAATGATCACGCAAAAATATTTTCTAAATTTTCCCACTAGCCACTTGCAATTAAAATTCCTTACAAATAATTTGCGCCGCCTCGCAGCAATTGCGAGTATTTCTATGTGGACAGGTGGCCGAGTGGTTTAAGGCAGCAGTCTTGAAAACTGCCGTGCGTTCATGCGTACCGTGAGTTCGAATCTCACCCTGTCCGCCACTACCGCGAGCCTTAGAGCCTCAAGGTTTCAGACCATTTGATGATTTTTGCGAACTTTATTGCGAACTTGCATTCCTGCCCCCTCCGACCGCTGTAGATCGAAGCGTACCTAAAATAAATTAATCCAAAATAAAACTAAAAATCACCTCCTAGGCAAGAGATCCTATTTGCGAACTTTTTTTGCGTAAAGACGCAGCTGAATTCTTTAAGAATGGAGAAAATTGGATAATTTTCTGTAAAAGATTTTACGCAAAGCCTTGATAATGCTGGTAAAAGTTCGGTGAACGTGAAGCGGAGATTTGGAGATTGTTCAAAAAATATTCTGGTATGAAAAATATGCAGATAGTATTTAACACCAAAAAGAGATTCACAAATTAAGATTTAAAAAATCAAAACAGTTAAATTTATGTGGAAAAAAAGTTACGTAGGAAATGTTACTAAAGAAATTCTTGGCGAAAAAATAACAAAATACACTTTGTTTAATCAGGACACAGATTTACTTGTTACTACAAATCAAAACTTAAAATTAAAATACGACAATAAACCAAAATATTTATATAAGTACGTCAGCTTTAATTTGCCACAAGACGAGGAGAAGCTGTTTAATTTATTTTCAGGAAAAATTTTACTTACAAAGCTATCAGATTTTAACGACACGAGTGAAGGCGAGAATCTGTTGTTAGATGTATTTAAAATTTCTGATAAACAATCTGTACAGCAGATTTTTAAAATTCTTGGCATCAATTGGGGTGAAGAAAGCAATCCAAATCCTATTTTTACAAATAAATTGACTAGTGCTCTTGAGGCGTTATTTGGAGTAAAATATGACAATATTAAATCGTGTGGATATATCGATTTCAAAATCACAAACAAAATTAACGAATCTCTAAAAAATTTTGAACGATACTGGAGCGATATTTCTAACCTTTCTCAACAAGGTGGCGTAAAGGATGATTTTTTTTCTATGTTTGCACCTTCTGCATGTGACAAAGCACTATATTCAAGATTTTGTTAAAGCTTTTAGTTTTACAGAAGTTGGACCAATGGATAAAAGTCTAATGTGGCATCATTATGCCAGCAATCATAGAGGTATATGTCTGGAGTATGATACCGATGTTATAGCAAAACATCAGTTTAAGAAAAATGTACCAGAAAGTGTCGGTGAAAAATTTTTGCCTCAATTCGACATGCTTCATCCTGTTTCTTATCAGCAAAATGAATTTGGTTTTAATGAACAAGGTGCCTTTGATACACTAATCTCTAAAACGATTCTCATAAAAGATCCGCATTGGGCATATGAAAATGAGTGGAGATTGGTTCTAAATTCTAAATTCCTAAAATCAGGATACATAGATTACATACCTCCTTCAAAAATATATCTCGTAAGCTCTCTTTCAGAGCACTCTTATTCATTTGTAAATTCTCTTCTTAAGAATGTAAAAGATTGGATTCCCCTAGGTTTTCCACAAATAGAATTAATTAAACTATAACAAAAATCTCTAACTTCGTAGAATTTTTTTGAAAAAATTAAATTTCACCCCTTCTTTGGAAGGAAGGGGTGAAATTCGATAGATTGCTTCTTCAAAAATACTCTTACGGTTATAATAAAAAATTTAAGAAGTGCCCGCAGTGCATAAATTTTAAATTTACGACTCTCTTCGCTTAGTATTCTCTACGACTAATTTCTTTATCATTTTTAAATGTCACTTCCACTACCAAAGCTCCAGTCATAGGATTGTAAATTTTAGAAACCCCGTCTTGTTTACCATTTTTAAATGGAAACCACTCTTCTAGAGCTCCATTTTTATAATAACTTTTCATTACCCCTTCTCTCTCGCCATTCTTAAATGGCGACTCACTTTTGAGAGTTCCATTTTTATAATAGCTTTTTGCTACCCCATGTCTTTTGCCGTCTTTCATGGGTATATCCCACTCTAAATTTCCATTTTCATAATATGTTTTAGCAGCAAGTGCATATTGTGAAAAGCAGAAAAAAGAAATCATTAAAAGAAATATTGAGGCAGTTTTTCTCATGAATTAATACGTAATTAGATTCTAATTTTCACAACAATTTATAGTCCTAGCATAAACTATGGTGCCTTGAACTCGTATTTTAGATATAAAGCGTCCTCGCTTTATCATATCATAATCCGATCCTTCTTCTACAATTCCACATTTACCCCTTACAACCATTTGTTTAAAAGAGTCTTTACTATCTGAAAGAACTCTTTCGCATTCTCTAACCAAATCCTCGGTTGGCGCAATTATAGAGTGATCAGAAACAAAAGATGCAAAACTGTAGTGTGGAAATGCAATGCAGCACAAAAGAGCTAAGCTAATAAATAAGGATCTCATTTTTTATTAAATTTGGTTAACAAAAGATTTTTGTATTTAGAAGGTCAATACATCTGTAGACTAAAAAAGTTTTACACAAAAAACAACTTAACAAAACCATAAATTACAACTGCAATAAACAAGGGTTCACAAAAAACAGCTCGATCAATTTACACCAAAGGCAAAAGTCGATGCATGTCATAGTAGCAAAATTACGATTTTTGCAATGTTACTACTATGACACAATTTTTAAACCCACCCGATGTCCACAAAAATATCCAATTATGTCCAATTGTAAAAGGCTCAAAACTTGTGGAAAAACTCATGCGAAATTTTGCAAAGTGTATGCGGTGAAAGCATCTGATTTTTATCGAACTTTTCGGTATGGATGAAAATGGCTTTAAATCCTTGATTTTACTGATTCTAAAAAACTACGACTTAGTTCGCAAACTAACTCTCATTAACCGCCATTCTCTTACGCTTCGCTACAGCGCAATTGAGCGAAGCACAATTGTGGTGGAGTGATTAGCGAAAGTGAGCGCGCTGTAGTCGCCGAAGGCGCACGAAAGCGGGATGTTCTAACAAAATCGTACTAATCTGAAATCACCACTCAGAAAATGTATTACACTTATATATTAAACTCCCTCTCTGACCCAAACCGATTCTACATTGGTTCTACCTCAGATCTAAAAAGAAGAATTTCCGAACACAATTCCGGTAAATCAGTTTACACAAACAAATTCACTCCTTGGAAAATTAAAAATTACTTCGCCTTTGAAGAGCTAGAAAAAGCTGAAAAATTTGAAAAATATCTAAAATCAGGAAGTGGAAGAATCTTTGCTAAGAAGCATTTTTGACTCCTTTTTAAAAAGGGTACGCATCGGTAAATACTCGGTTCGCGGGTTTTAGTTCGAGAATGGCAAAGCGGTAGGTGCGTGAGATTTTTTGCGAATTTTTTTTCTTTCTGCGCAAAATATTTTATTGAAAAGCGTAAGGTTACACTTTATGGTTTATGAATTATAAAAACCTTAAAGTAGCAAAATTACTAAAAAATGTCAGGCGAAATAAATTACAAAAAACTTACCGAAAAAAAGAAAATATTGGACAAGCACCGTCCTTTTGATGCCGCGCTGGTGAAGAATTTGGAAGAATGGTTTCGAATTGAACTTACTTACACCAGCAACGCAA